>Ga0224506_10000983_pt1 | contig 21243 bp, 18 predicted proteins | sample SF_Jan12_sed_USG_2_FD_169108 | JGI IMG/M metagenome (GOLD analysis project Ga0224506, IMG submission 169108) | Sediment microbial communities from San Francisco Bay, California, United States - SF_Jan12_sed_USGS_8_1 | ecosystem: Environmental > Aquatic > Marine > Sediment | place: USA... | reverse complement strand
TGGAAGAGATGACCTCCACCATCAAGCAAAACGCCGATAATGCCAAGCAGGCCAATCAGTTGGCCGTTGCCGCACGGGAAGTGGCCGAAAAAGGTGGTGCAGTCACCGATAAAGCTGTCAATGCCATGGATGAAATTAACAAGAGCAGTAAGAAGATCGCGGATATTATCAACGTGATCGATGAGATCGCGTTCCAAACGAATCTGTTGGCCTTGAATGCCGCGGTGGAAGCCGCGCGAGCGGGTGAACAGGGCCGGGGATTTGCGGTGGTGGCCTCGGAAGTGCGGAACCTGGCACAACGCTCGGCCACAGCCGCCAAAGAGATCAAATCCCTCATTAATGAGTCGGTCCAGAAAGTTGGGGATGGGAGTGACTTGGTGAATCAATCGGGTCAAACCCTCTCTGAGATCGTCAACTCGGTGAAGCGGGTGACGGACATTATTGCCGAAATCAGCGCGGCGTCGCAGGAGCAGGCTAGTGGCATTGATCAGGTGAATAAAGCGGTGATGCAAATGGATCAAGGCACACAACAGAATGCGGCGCTCGTGGAGGAGGCGACCTCTGCCTCCCAATCCATGAAACAGCAAGCCGGAGCACTTCTGGAGCAAGTGGCGTTCTTTAAGGTCACTGAAGCCAGTTCGGGCTTGGCCCCACGTGAGCCTATGCGTCCAACCGGCGGAAGCAAGCCGGCTGCAGCGCCAAAAGCGAAGTCCCCAAGCTCCGCCAAGGCGCCGGTTAAGGCTGCACCACAACCGGTAGGCGTCGGAAGCGGCAATGGGAAGAGTGTCTCGAAAGGGGACGATGACTTTTTTGAAGAATTCTAAAGAACCGTCAAGCGTGAGGCGTGAGGAGAGCGATTGTGCTTTACTTTTCGCTTCATGCCTTACGAGGTGACCTTATTTTATTAACGGTTGGAGGAGGACCAAGGATTATGAACGTGGGTACACAGGGAAAATGGAATGAATTAGGCATTGGTCCAAAAGTGGTTGTGAGCACCCTGCTGGTTTTTAGCGGTCTCTTGGGGGCCGGGGCCTATTTTCTCGGACAGCAATTACAGGCTGACCTCAATCGAGTGTTATCCAATCAGGCGTCAATCATTGAAAAACAAATTCAGGTTACGAGAGCCTATGTGGCCAAGCAATTTGTGGTCAAAGCCAAGGGTGCTGGTATGAAGGTCAGCATGGAACATGATGCCCCGGATACGATTCCGTTTCCTGCCACGTTCACGCGTGAAACTTCTGAAGCCCTGGCAAAAGACGGAGTCTACAATGCGCGCGTGATTAGTGCAGCCCCGTTGAATGTCGCCAATGCTCCTCAAGATAGCTTTGAACAGCAGGCATTAGAAGCATTAGCGAGTGGGCAATCGGAATTTACCAGCATTGAAGCCGTGAATGGGGCCATGATGTTTCGACGAGCCACCACTGATTTTGCAAGCGTCAAAGCTTGTGTCTCCTGTCATGCTGGTAAGCAGGTTGGCGATATGTTGGGCGCAGTCTCTGTCCAAATTCCGATGGATGCTCCTCTGGCGCAACTCAATAGTAACTTGAATAATATGTACATGGGGATTATCGGAGTAGGTGTCGTCACCATGCTTATGTTGTTTATGTTGCTTTCGAAATTTGTGGTCAAACCCATGAAAGAATTAGAGGCGATGGCGGCAAAAGCTAAAGAAGGGGATCTTACGGCACGGACCTTGGTGCTTTGCCGAGATGAAATTGGGCGAACAGGTGAATCCTTTAATGCGATGTTTGATCGGGTTGGTGAGGTGGTGCAGTCCGTGAAATCCGCAGTATCTGGAATTACCACAGGAACCACGGAAATTTCACAGGGCAATGAGGATCTGTCGCAACGGACGTCGGCGCAAGCCGGAGCGTTAGAAGAGACCAGTGCGTCGATGGAAGAGATGACCTCCACCATCAAGCAAAACGCCGATAATGCCAAGCAGGCGAATCAGTTGGCCGTCACGGCGCGAGAAGTGGCCGAAAAGGGTGGCGCGGTCACGGATAAAGCCGTCAATGCCATGGATGAAATCAACAAGAGCAGTAAAAAAATTGCGGATATTATTAACGTGATCGATGAAATCGCCTTCCAAACGAATCTCCTGGCTTTGAATGCGGCGGTGGAAGCCGCGCGAGCGGGTGAACAGGGCCGGGGATTTGCGGTGGTGGCCTCGGAAGTGCGGAACCTGGCACAACGGTCGGCCACAGCAGCCAAGGAAATTAAAACGTTGATCAATGAGTCGGTGGAGAAAGTGGGTGATGGCAGTGCCCTCGTGAATCAATCGGGGCAAACGCTTTCTGAAATAGTTGATTCAGTGAAACGGGTAACGGACATCATTGCCGAAATCAGCGCGGCCTCTCAGGAGCAGGCCAGTGGCATTGATCAGGTGAATAAAGCTGTGATGCAAATGGATCAAGGCACGCAACAGAATGCGGCCCTGGTGGAACAAGCCACCTCGGCGTCACAATCCATGAAGCAACAAGCCGAAGAACTGTTGCAGCGAGTGGCTTTTTTCAAAACTACGGAGGAAGGCATCGTGTCGAGTCATCAAAGAACCACGAGTCATCGGAATGCTTCGGCTCGTTCGGCGAATAAGGCGCCTGCAGTAGGAACTTCCCCAAAGGCTGCCAGCCAAGGTCAGACGGGATCTGTTCGTTCAACCCCGAAACCAGTGGGTGTCGGCAGCAGCAATGGGCACGGACAGCGGAAAAGTGACGACGATTTCTTTGAAGAATTTTAGCTGAGTGAGGAGATCATTCGGGGGGAGGAGAAAAACAGAATCATGTTTTCTCCTTCCTCCTTCCTTTTTTGTGATTAATGGTTGCACCTCCGCATTGTTTTCCATCTTCCGATTTATTTTTTCCTTCCTAAGCCGCAATTATTTCCTCTGTCCCCGTTGACCTAAAGGTGATTCTATGAGACTGTTTCTTTAATATTGACTGTCCAGTGTGATCTCAGATAAGGTTGAATCCCCTAGAAGCAATTCCGAACGGTTTACATGATGTTTTCTAACACTCACAGGAGGAGGGTTACTATGAGAAGATGGGCTGCATTCGCGACAATGTTTGTCGTGTCCATGATTGGGCTCGCGCTGGTAGTACCGGTGGGGCAAGCCGCAGACGCGGCCAAGGAATTGGCGGCCAAGTACATTCTGGCCACTGCTAAGGCTGCCAGAACCGTGTATGTCAAAGGTGTCGTGGCCGATGCGAGCAAAGGTGGAATGAAACTCAATGAGGATTGGGTGAAAGATGATCACGCCATGATGCTTCCGGCTCAATTCGTCAAAGAACTCGGAAAAGAAATAAAGGATTTTGATTTATCCTTAGTTGGCACGGATCCCCTGTATGCCTCCAATGCCGCGAAGAGTGACGCGGAAAAGGGCATGCTGGCGGAATTAGCCAAAGGGAAGGAAAAAGTCCTTGTGGCTCAAGATGGCGGGACTACCGTCGGTATGTCGGCTGACTATGCCATTGTGGATAGTTGTGCGACTTGCCACAATGAGCACCCCAAAACCTCGAAGAAAGATTGGAAGAAGGGTGACTTTATGGGAGCCATTGTGGTCAGACTCAAATAACTCGATCTTCTAGGACGACGTCTTTAGATGGCGTGGGTGGTGACTACACTACCCACGCCATTTTTTTTAGGCAGTGCTCCTTCCTCGCCTCCCTCATCTTGTTCTTTTCTCATCCCTTCTAAGAAAAAAACTGTCCTTTCGTCTTATTTCCCCTGGAACATCTGCCGATAGATATCGGGGAGGGAGGCCTATGCCCATGATGGCAATTTACCCTCCTGGTTGACATGCATCTGAAGCATGTCTTGTGAGGGTATGTGCGGCTTTCCTTCCGTGAGACCTTATTATGCGAATGGCCGATCTGTTATGGGGAATGGTTTTGGTCGGGATGACGACCGCCTATGGCATGACCTTCATGGGAGTGCGAGCGGCCAAACGGCATGATGTGCCATCCCACCGGAAATGGATGACCATTGCCTGTACGTTGGTAGGGATATGGTTGTTGGCCTATGTCAGTAAGCAACTGATCTTAGGGCGCGATCATTTTGGCGGCACTCCCGATCAATATTGGATGTTCTATGTTCCACTGCTGGTGGTTCATACCGGATTGGCGATCACGACGATTGGATTAGGCGGGACCAATATGGTCATGGGGATCCGGCGATTGCGTTATGGGATTGGAGCCGGCGCCATGGTCGCTGGCGTGTCGATCCATCGCAAGCTTGGACATCTATTGCAATGGACATTTGGCGGTACCATTCTTACCGCCTATGGTGTCTATTTAATGTTGTTTTATTGGTTCCCATCGGGGGGGACGTGAGGGGTAAGGGGTTAGGCGTGAGGCGAGGAAGACGTAAGGCGAAGGGCGTGAGGCGAAACAAGATGAGAAATGAAGAAGGTATATGGAAGTAAGACTGAAACCGTGATTCCCCTTACGCCTGACGCTTCACGCTTTACGAAATAGAGCTTCTTGATAAGCATACGTGCGTCAGATTTTATACCTTTCATCAATAACTATTTGCCTAGGAAATTTTTATGAGTGCCACGTTAACGGACAAAGAATTTGAACTATTTCAATCATTGATATATGAGCAAGTTGGCATCAAACTCGATGCCCCCAAAAAAAGTTTGCTGACCTCCCGCCTAGGGAAACGGTTGCGGCAATTACAGCTCCCTTCCTATCAGGCGTATTACGATTGTGTCAGCAGTAAAGGCGGGGAGGAAGAACTCACACAACTGGTTGATCTGATCTCGACCAACAAGACGGACTTTTTTCGTGAGCCGGTGCATTTTGATTTCCTACGTGAACAGGTGCTTCCTCGAGTCCAGGCGACCCGGTCGTTACGAATTTGGTCTTCGGCGTCGTCGTCAGGGGAGGAGCCCTATACGATTGCGATGACGTTGACTGACGCCATTCCGGATCGTGCGCGATGGGATATTAAAATTTTAGCTTCAGATATTTCCACGCGGGTGTTGGCCAAAGCGGCAGGGGGAATTTATGACGATGAACGTGTGGCGCAATTGCCGCAGGATGTCGTACGACGCCACTTTCTTCGTGGCAAGGGAACGCAGGCAGGCAAATTAAAAGTGCGCCAACATCTTTCAGAGATGATTGCTTTTCGCCGTATCAATTTGATGGCGCCAGCCTTTCCCATTAAAACTCCGTTAGATGTCATCTTTTGTCGCAATGTCATGATCTATTTCGACCGGCCTACCCAGGCGACCCTCATGGGGAAATTTTTCCGGTATCTTCGTCCGGGAGGGTATCTCTTTATCGGGCATTCCGAAAGTTTACAGTGGATTGAGCATAAGTTTACGTATGTGAAGCCCACGATTTATCAAAAACCAGAAGCGTAAGGCGTGAAGCGAAACAGACGTAAAGCGTAAGAAAGTAGAAGTGGAAAAATTTCATGATTTTTCTCCTCACGCCTTACCCTTCACGCCTCACGAAAGAATTTTTTTCCACTTAGGATATCAAAGATTGAAGAGCATCGTACGCTAATGACGACATCAGCAGGGCTCATGGAGTTTGGCCATATTCGGCGGATACAGGATACGCGATTTCCTTATGAGGTTGCGGTCATTTTACCCGGTGAATATTTTGTGAGTGAAGAGCCCAAGGTGGTGTATACCGTCTTGGGTTCCTGTATTTCTGTGTGCCTGCGGGATCCCTTCGTCAATGTTGGAGGGATGAACCATTTCATGTTGGCGGCACCTTCGAATACCGAAGGGCATGACAATTGGGCAGATTCTGGCCGTTATGGCAGCTTTGCGATGGAAATGCTCATTAACGAAATTCTCCAACGCGGAGGAATGAAAAAGCGATTGGAAGCGAAAGTTTTTGGTGGAGGGAAAATTTACGATGGCAAGATTGATATTGGAGCCAAAAATGCGGCGTGGGCTCTTGATTATCTCGAACGAGAAGACATTCCCTTGATGAAAGCCAATGTGGGTGATGTCTGTCCGCGAAAGGTATATTTTTTCACCGATTCAGGAAAAGTGCTCTTGAAAAAGCTCGATCGGGTTGTCGCCGAAACTATTGCAGAGGAGGAGGGGCAGTACAAAGCGAGACTGCAGCAAGCTCCCGTGCAGTCTGAGGTGACCCTCTTTTAGCGGAAAACCGTGAGGCGTAGGAGACGTGAGGCGTGAAGTGATGATGAATCCTTCGCCTTACCCCTCACGCCTTACGCTTTACTAAGGAGATTGATATGAGTGGAAACAAAATTCGGGTATTAATTGTGGATGATTCGGCACTCATTCGGGGGGTGATGACCGAAATCCTGAACGAGGATCCAGAGATTGAAGTGGTTGGGGCTGCACCTGATCCGTATGTGGCCCGTGACAAGATCAAGACCTTGAATCCGGATGTCCTGACCCTGGATGTGGAAATGCCGAAGATGGATGGCTTGACGTTTTTGCAAAAGCTGATGGCGGCACGTCCGATGCCTGTGGTGATGGTCAGCTCTCTCACCGAACAGGGTGCCGCGACCACGATGCAGGCATTAGAATCCGGGGCCGTCGATTTTGTGACGAAACCGACTGTTGATATCCAACATGGTCTCGAAGAGCTTTCCCATCAGATTACGAGCAAAGTCAAAGCCGCGGCTCAGGCCACGGTGAAAAAGCGTACGCCTCCAGCAGATTGTTCCGAACGTATCAAAGCGTTAGCGGCTCAATCAGCGATGATCAAAACGACGGATTCCATCATCGCGATTGGGTCTTCGACTGGAGGCACGGAAGCCCTTCGAGAATTATTGGAAGTCTTGCCCCCGAATACTCCTCCGATTTTGATGACCCAACATATGCCGGAACATTTTACAAAAACTTTTGCAGATCGGCTGAATGAACTCTGTCCCATTCACGTCAAGGAAGCGAAAGAAGGGGATAGTGTGATTCCCGGGCAGGCGCTTTTGGCTCCAGGAAATTATCATATGGAGCTACGGCGGAGTGGGGCCAAATACTATGTCACCCTGAATCAAGAGCCGCAGGTGAATCGGCATCGACCCGCTGTCGATCCCATGTTTCAATCGGTGGCCAAATATGCCGGAGCCAATAGTGTTGGTGTGATTCTCACCGGCATGGGCAATGATGGCGCGGCAGGTATGTTAGAAATGAAAAAAGCGGGTGCGTTTAATCTGGCTCAAGATGAGAAATCTTGCGTGGTGTTTGGTATGCCCAAGGAAGCGATCAAGGCTGGGGGAGTCGATAAAATCTTGCCCTTGTCCGATATTCCCTCGGCAATTCTTGCCCACCTGAAAATGATCAATTCTCGTTAAAGAATGGCTTCTATCGCACCGAAAAACAAAACAACTCTGAAAGTCTAGAAAAAATTTAACGATAAATCGGGCCTGTTTTGACTGCCTGATTTGATCAACACCGCTCACGGTATCGGCACAGTCATAGCTTGTGGTCGAACTAACGTGGAGTCATTATGATCGTCGAAATCTTGTGTCTCATTGGTGGGGGCCTTTTAGGTTCTGGCGCTACGAAGTATTTTCTCCAACAGAAAATCTGGCCTCATCATCTTCAACAAGTCCATCAGGCCGTCGAACGCCAAACGAAACAAGACATCTATCAGCGCAGCGCAGGTGCCGTAGAACCGGTAGTCGATCAGGTCGTCTCCCACATACAAGAGGTCGTGACGATTATTGAAGAGGCGGTGCTTGAGCTGATTGTCCGCTTTCAAGAAATGACCGATGCGGCTATCCATGATGCCAATCAGACTGCGGCCCAGTTAGGGAATACGGCTGACCGAGAGAATAAGGACGATTCGCTATTGGATGAAACCAATCGAATCATTGGATCGTTTGCGAAAAGCGTCGTGGAATCATCTCAATTGGGCATGGATGTCACCCTGGTGGTGGAAGAAGTGGAAGCGAGTACACAACGCATTTCACCGCTGCTGGAAGAAATTGAATTTATCGCGGACCAAACCCGTCTATTAGCTCTCAATGCAACCATTGAAGCCGCCAGAGCGAAAGAGCATGGGCGTGGATTTGCTGTGGTGGCCGAGGAAGTGGCCAAGCTAGCCAACCGGTCAGGATTGGCTGCGGCCAATATTCAAAGTGTGGTGTCGGAGATGAATGCAAGTACACAAAAGGCCATTATTTCGTTGCAAAGTTTTGCCTCGATTGATTTAACCGATGCGTTGAAGACTCGAGATCGAATAGGAGATATCACGAAAATCTTAGAGGTGAAAAGTTCAAAGTTACAGGCTGGCGTGTTGCATGCCACTTCTTCGGCCCAAAAGCATGCCAATCAAGTCACCGATATTGTGATGTCTTTGCAATTCCAAGATATTTCACGGCAACGCCTAGAAAAGGCGATTGGTGTATTGAGTGGCCTTCGGGAAACGGTACAGGCGTGGAAATCACCCACAGAAGAATCCCCAGAAATGGTTTCGTCACACGAGACACGTGAATAGTAAAAAGTAAGGAGTAGGAGCGGGAAGAACATGGCAGACGGTTTTCCTCCTTACTATTTACCCCTTACTTCTCACTGGATTGATAGAGAGGGAATAATCAATGGGTGAAATGGATGCCGCCATACAGGAGTTTCTCGTTGAAAGCGATGAGAACCTCAGTCAGGTTGAACGGGACCTCGTGGATTTTGAAGGGCATCCTCAACAACAAGAAACGCTGGCCAGTATTTTTCGGGCCATTCATACCATTAAAGGCACGTGTTCCTTTTTAGGCTATTCCAAGCTCGAAAGTCTCGCACACACGGGAGAAACGCTGTTGAGTTTAGTGCGTGATGGGGAATTCCCGCTCTCAGCGGATATTACGAGTGCCCTGTTGCATATGGTTGATGCCGTCCGGAAGATGCTGGCGGCGATTGAACAAACCGGTATGGATGGTACGGAAGAGTATCAAGACTTGAAACATGTCTTGATTGCCCTGCAAAAGGGTGAAGTTCCGACAATACCAACCGAATCGTCTGAGGCCTCGGCTTCATTTCCGGAGGTCAGTGTGGCCGCTGCTTCAGAACCCGAATCTTCCTCCGTACAACCTAAAGCCGAGCTTTCTGCTACAGATATGGATGGAATGGATGCGGCCATACAAGAGTTCTTAGTTGAAAGTGATGAAAATCTGAGTGCCGTTGAACGAGACTTGGTTCACGTTGAAGGCCATCCTGAACAGCAGACAACGCTAGCCAGTATTTTTCGCGCTGTCCATACGATTAAGGGTACGTGCTCATTTTTAGGCTATTCCAAATTGGAGAGCCTGGCACATACCGGCGAGACCTTGTTGAGTCTCGTGCGGGATGGGGATTTAGCGTTAACGAAAGATATCGCCAGTGCCCTATTGACCATGGTTGATGCGGTTCGGCAGATGCTGGCGGCGATTGAACAAACCGGACACGATGGCACTGAAGAGTATCAGGATCTCAAGAATGTTTTAGTGGCCCTGCAAAAGGGGAAAGCGACTTCTGGGGCTTCGGAAGTGTCATGGCCATCAGTTCGCTCTTCCGTATCCTTCAATATTCAAGAGGCCCCTGAAGTTTCCATCCAGAACCTTCATCAACCAGTCAATGCGGAAATATCGGCACCGGAAATCAAAATGGAGCCTGTTTCTCAACCGACACCTTCTATGAAAAAAAATCAGGCTGAACCTTCTGCTGCCGATGTCAAAGGACTTTCCGCCGCAGACTCCTCCATTCGGGTGGATGTTGGCTTGCTCGATAAGCTCATGAATATGGTGGGGGAACTTGTGCTCACTCGGAATCAAATAGGGCAAGGGTTGTCAAAATTAGAGGACCCCTCATTACTCCATGCCTCGCAGCGTTTGAGCTTGATTACGACAGAACTCCAAGAAGGCATCATGAAAACGCGGATGCAGCAAATTGGCACTATTTGGAGTAAGTATCCTCGAGTGGTGAGAGACTTGGCCCCAACTCTTGGAAAAGAAATTCGGCTCGAAATGGAAGGGAAAGAAACCGAGCTTGATAAGACGTTGATTGAAGCCATTAAAGATCCGCTAACTCATTTGGTTCGAAACTCCGTGGATCATGGAATCGAAATCCCGTCGGTTCGTGAGGAACGTGGCAAGCCTCGAGAAGGACGGTTGCTGCTTCGAGCCTATCATGAAGGTGGACAAGTCAATATTGAGATTACCGATGACGGGGGCGGAATCAATGTTGAGCGTGTCGTTGAAATCGCTGTCAAGAAGGGGGTGGTGACCGTCGAGCAGGCGGCCAAGATGCCTGAACGGGAGTTGCTGGGGTTGATCTTTCAGCCTGGATTCTCTACCGCAGAAAAAGTCACGAATGTCTCGGGACGCGGCGTGGGGATGGATGTGGTCAAAACCAACATCGAAAAAATTGGCGGGACCATTGATATTTTTTCTGAGCCAGGACAAGGCAGCACCTTTAAGCTCAAGGTGCCGCTCACGTTAGCCATTATTCCTGCCTTGATTGTGACTTCTGCAGGAGAGCGGTTTGCGATTCCACAGGTAAGCCTCTTGGAATTGGTGCGAGTGGACGGAGAAAACGGAGCCCAGAACATTGAATGCATCCAAGGTGCGCCAGTGTATCGATCGCGCGGCCAACTGCTCCCGCTGGTGTACCTGAATAAGGTTCTTGGTCTAGGTCTCCAACCGAATCTGAGTGGATTAGATGGGGCCGATACCGCTGCATCAAATATTGTGGTGTTGCAAGCCGAATCCCGACGTTTTGGGTTGGTGGTTGATGAAGTCAACGACACCGAAGAAATTGTGGTGAAGCCGTTAGGTAAGCAATTGAAAGGAATCCCCATCTATGCTGGAGCGACCATCATGGGTGATGGGAAAGTGGCGTTGATTTTGGATGTCCCAGGTTTTGCCGAAATTGCCAATCTTCGTGATCGAGAAAAAGATCAGGTTGAAACGGAAGAACAGGCCAGGTCCTTGAGCAGCGGCCAGCCCCTCCAGCCCTTACTCCTCGTCAAGGTTGGCCATCAAGGACGGGTTGCTATTCCTGTCTCCCATATTGCCCGATTAGAAGAAATGCCAGACTCCATCAAAGAAACCGCCGGAGGGCAAGAGGTGGTGCAGTACCGGGGAACCATTCTTCCTGTTCTTCGTTTGAGCACCTTGTTAGCCACGTGCGGGTACGCCGCGGCCGAACCAACCGGACACTTTCAAATGGTCGTGGTACGGGAAAGGGGACGTCAGGTAGGGATTATTGTCGACCGAATTATGGACATTTTGGATGTTCGGTTGGGACCGCTCACCCGGTCTGAGCTATCGGGAATTTTGGGGTCGGCGATTGTCCAGGATCGGGTCACGGATTTATTGGATATTCACATGGTGTGGCAACATATCCCATTGAATGAGGCTGAGGTCGATTCAGCAGAACGCGTTGGAGTGTAATACGATGGCGTCTCAACAATTTTGTACCTTTTCTGTTGATCAACTTTTTTTTGGTGTCAAAGTGCTTCAAGTTCAAGAGGTGATTCGTTTACAAACCATGACGGTCGTCCCTCAAGCTTCTTCTATGGTTCGAGGCTTGATTAATTTGCGCGGGCAAATTGTGACGGCTATTGATTTGCGTCGACGGCTTCATCTTCCCGATCGGGAAAATTGGGAGCCTATGAATGTCGTGATTCAAACGGATGAAGGCGCCGTCAGTTTGTTGGTCGATGAAATCGGGGATGTGTTGGAAGTCTCTGACGACGTGCTTGAATCGCCTCCGACCACGCTTAAAGGAAAAGTTAAAGAAGTCATTACGGGTGTATATAAGTTGGAAGGGCGATTGCTCTTAGTGCTGGATACTGCCAAAGCCATTTCTGTGGGCGAGTCAACGAGTAAAAACAAAGAAGAGGCTGCGGCGTGAAAAATATTCAGTATAAGGGAACGTGCAAAAACGTGAGGAGCAGAAGATACGGATGGGCCTGAATTTGAAGGTTGAACGACTTGAAAAAATTTTTCAAATCGTGGCTCCAAATGGAGAGCCATTGCCCGCCAGATTTTACCAACGGCTCTTTCAAAAATATCCAGCCGTCCGTCCGTTATTTGCTCAGGTACACATTCAACAACAACCAAAGAAGCTGCTGAGTGCGTTGGTCCTGGTTCTCGGCAATGTCCGAAAGTCTGAAAAACTGAAAGCGGCTCTCATGGAATGAGGTGCCAAACATGTGGCGTATGGTGTGGTACCAGGCCACTATGCCGCTGTTGGAGAAAATTTATTGGCCGTCTTGGAAGAATTCTCCGGCTCTGCCTGGACCATGGAGGTTCGTTAGGCTTGGGCGGAGGCCTATGCAGCTATTAAACTCATGATGTTGGAGGGGGCCGAACAGGCAACCCAAAGACAATATCCAGAGAACCGAACAATCACTATCACGATCAATCAGAACAAATATGTCACACAACCAAGAGGGGATCATATTATGGGCGGAATTTTAGGAAAAATGAGCAATTGGGGCCTTGCGACTAAATTATCGATGTTGTTCTGCGTGTTTGGGCTCGTGCCTATTCTGGCCTTAGGCTGGATGTCCTGGCAAACGGGACAAGACATGGAAGCGAAGGTTGGGAAGCAGTTTGAAAATAATGCCGTGGCAATCGCCGATAAAATCGACCGCAATCTTTTCGAGCGGTATGGAGATGTCCAAGCATTTGCATTGAACGATGCCGTCCAACGGGTGAGTCAATGGTATGACTCCACTGAGCATAGTGTGCTGGCACCATTGATGGATAAATATATCTCCACGTATGGCATTTATTATTTGACTTTGTTCGTGGATACCAAAGGCCAATTGATCTCCGTGAATTACCATGATGCGCAAGGGAAACCTATAAAATATCAACCACTGTTTGCCAAAAATTATAGCCAAACACCATGGTTCCAAGCGTTGGCCAGTAAAAATTTTACGACCAAGACCCCATTTTCCGATCCGGAGAATCAAGGGTCTACTGGGACGTATATTGAAGATCTGCATTTTGATGAAGATGTCAAAGCTGCGTATCCGGGCGATTCCGGCATGACGATCGGCTTTTCAGCTCCGGTCTATGATGTCAACGGGGACGTGATTGGCTATTGGTCCAACCGAGCCAAATTTAGCTTAGTGGAGGAAATCATTGGAGATTCCTATCAAGAATTGAAGGCCAATGGATTTCCTGGTGCGGAAATTACGCTCCTCAACTCTATGGGCCACGTGATTGTGGATTATGATCCGTTGGTCTATGGGAAAGATGCCCCGAATCATAACTTTGAACAAGTCATTTTTAAGTTGAATTTGGCTGAAAAGGGAGTTCTTGCCGCTCAAGAGGCGGTGGCTGGAAAAACTGGATTTATGAATGCGGAGCATGCTCGAAAAAAAATCATGCAGGCTTCCGGGTACACCCATCTCAAAGGGGCGTTGGGGTATCCCGGGATGAATTGGGCGGTACTTGTCCGAATCCCTCAGGAGGAGGCTGCCGCCGACTCCCGTGTACTTATGCAAAAAGTCATGATGGTGGCCATTGGATGTTTGGTGTTGATTCTTCCAATGGGTTTGTGGATTGGTCGGAGGGGCGCCAGCCAAGTCAAAGTGCTTCAAGAAGCGGCTGGGAAAATGGCTGCAGGCGATTATGAGACACGTGTAATCATTTCTTCAGGCGATGAAATCGGCCAATTAGGGGAAGCCTTTAATAATATGGCGCAGGAGATTCAATCGAAAAATGTGGAAATGGCCGAGGCTGCGGAGAAGGAACGCACGCATCAACGAGTATTGCAAGACGGAATCTCAGAAATCGCCCAAATAGGAACCACGTTAGCTAGTGCCTCGGAAGAACTGACGTCGGTGAGCAGTACCATGGGTTCCACCGCAGAAGAAACTTCCAGTCAGGCTACTGTGGTAGCTGCGGCTGCGGAACAAGTTAGTAAGAATGTGCAGTCGGTCTCAACGGGGTCGGAAGAGATGACGGCTAGTATTCAAGAAATTGCAAAAAATACGACCGATGCGGCCAAGGTGGCCGCGCAAGCCGTGAGTGTCGCGGAGTCGACCAATGCAACGGTGGCCAAGCTCGGGCAGAGCAGTGCAGAAATCGGTAGTATTATTAAGGTTATTACCACCATTGCCGAACAGACCAATCTCTTGGCCTTGAATGCCACGATTGAAGCGGCTCGGGCTGGTGATGCCGGAAAAGGGTTTGCCGTAGTGGCCAATGAGGTCAAAGAATTGGCCAAGGAAACGACCAAGGCCACCGAAAATATCAGTCGTATGATTGAGACGATTCAGGAGGATACCAAAGGCTCGGTCGATGCGATTGAGGAAATCTCGACGATTATTAAACAAGTTAATGATTACATGAATACGATTGCCAGTGCGGTTGAAGAACAAACCGTGACGACGAACGAAATGGCGCGGAATGTCACCGAGGCCTCAAAGGGCAGTATGGAAATTGCCGGCAATATTGTGAGCGTCGCGGATGCCGCACGAGGCACCACTGAAGGCGCGACGCAAACCCAGCAGGCTTCTGCGGAATTAGCCAGGATGGCGTCTGATTTACAAAAAGTAGTGTCCACGTTGACGTAATCGAAGATCGTGAGGGATGAAGCGTGAGGCGAAAAATTCTTACCCGCCTGACGAATGAATTTGACTGACTAAAGGAGGAGCTATGCGTGCATTAGTGATCGATGATTCAAAAGCCATGCGGATTATCCTGAAACAGATCTTGCAATCTGTTGGAGGGACCGTTGAAGAGGCCGGGAATGGGAAGGAAGGTTTGGAAAAATTACACACGATAGAAAAGCCGGATGTCGTACTCGTGGATTGGAATATGCCGGAAATGAATGGTCTTGATTTTGTCCGAGCGGTTCGGGCCAATCCGAGTTATCGCCAATTGCCTCTGATGATGGTGACGACAGAAACGGAATCCGCTCAGATGGGCAGGGCATTAGCCGCTGGTGCCAATGAATATGTGATGAAGCCATTTACCAAAGACGTGATTCAAGAAAAGTTGAAAATTCTTGGAATCAAGTAATTCCGTAAAGCGTTAGGCGTAAGGCGAGGGGGCCTATATTCTAATCACGCCTGACGTTTTACCCCTCACGGTATTTTGAGGAGTTGATGATGCCAAAAATTCGGGTGCTGGTTGTGGATGATTCGGTGGTGATTCGGCGTCTTCTGACGGATGAACTCTCCAAGGATCCCGACCTTGAAGTCGTGGGGACGGCGGCCACTGGGAAAATTGCCCTCTCTAAGGTTGAGCAAACGCCACCTGATGTGGTGACCATGGATATTGAAATGCCCGAGATGGATGGCATAACGGCGGTGACGGAGATTCGTAAAACCCACCCCAAGCTGCCGATCATCATGTTTAGTACCCTGAGTCAACGTGCGGCGAAAGAAACGTTGGAGGCCCTAGCTCGTGGTGCGAATGATTATGTCACCAAGCCCGAAAATGTGGGGAGTGGGGCGCTCACTATGCAACGTGTTCGCGAAGAACTGATTCCGAAAATTAAATCCTTAGCCAGGCCTCAAACGGTCGCTTCCCGTTCACCTCTTTCGGCATCTTTTGGATCAGCATCGACGTCGGGAACTCGATCGTTGAGTTCGAGAAAACCGTTCCAGGTTAATATTGTGGCTATAGGCGTTTCCACCGGTGGGCCGAACGCGTTGGCCGAGGTGATGCCGCTCATTCCCAAGGATTGTCCGGTGCCTATTTTGATTGTCCAGCATATGCCGCCAGTGTTTACGAAATGCTTGGCTGAACGGCTAACGATGAAATCTCAGATTCCTATTCATGAAGGCCAACCTGGTGATGTGGTTGTTCCCGGTCATGCCTGGATTGCCCCTGGCGATTATCACATGGTGGTTGAACGCAAAGGCACTCAGGTGGTGTTGGCCACCAATCAGGATCCACCAGAAAACTCCTGTCGCCCTGCCGTTGATGTGATGTTTCGCTCGGTGGCTAAAATCTATGGGCATGCCGTGTTGGCAGTGGTGTTAACCGGAATGGGACAGGATGGTATGCGAGGAGCCGAAGTAATCCGTGAGGCAGGTGGTCACGTGATCGCCCAAGATGAGGCCTCAAGCGTGGTGTGGGGCATGCCGGGTTCAGTGGTGCATGCTGGCCTTCAACATTCGATCTTACCGCTTTCTCAAATCTCCACAGAAATCATGAGGAAAGTGCGAGCCGGACAGGCTCAGTCTGTGACCGTCTAGCTGAAAGGGTTGAAATGGAGAAGGAAGTCTTAAATACAGAGGACTTAGGCTATGTCCGCAAACTGGTCCGGACTCGGTCGGCGATCGTTCTGGAACCGGAAAAAGCCTATCTCGTGCATTCTCGACTTGAGCCCTTGGCGAAAAACGAGGGATTGGCCTCCCTAGCGGAGTTGGTGAAGAAATTACGGTCTGGTCCCTATGGCGCCTTGCATAAGAAAGTGGTTGAGGCGATGACCACGAATGAAACGAGTTTTTTCCGTGATCTCACTCCCTTTCAAGTCCTTCGTGAGCATTTACTTCCGGAAATTATTGCGCGTAAAGGGGGCTCAAAACGGTTAACCATGTGGTGCGGAGCGAGTTCAAGTGGCCAGGAACCCTATTCGGTGATGTTTACCATTTATGAGCATTTTCCAGAGATCAAGGATTGGGTGCTGCAATATACTGCGACCGACATTTCGGAAGAAATGCTCGCAAAGTGTCGTGAAGGCAAATATAGTCAACTGGAGGTGAATCGTGGTCTTCCCGCTGCCTTACTCAGCAAATATTTTGTGAAAAAAGGCATGGGGTGGCAGGTCAACGAGGATCTTCGTCGACGGATTGATTTTAAGCCGATGAATCTGGCCGGTCCCTGGCTTCCATTTCCGACGATGGACATCGTCTTTCTTCGCAATGTCATGATTTATTTTGATACTGATACCAAAAAACAAATTTTAGCGAATATTCGAAAAATTTTAGACCCGAATGGGTATTTGTTCTTAGGAGGATCTGAGACCACGATGAATGTGGATGATCACTATGAACGAGTGGCCATTAGCGGAACATCTTGTTACCGAGTGAAGAAGGGATAGGAGGAACGCGCATGCAATTTCTTGAAGAGGAAATTTTTGAAATTACCGAAGCGACGTGGCAGTCCATGTTGGGCTTGGACATTGGCCCACGGGCTCTACCCGCTACGATGGGCCCTGTCGAAGGGTATTTCACCGGGAAAGTGGAAATAGCCGGTGCGTGGACAGGGGCGGTATTGCTGCACGGGTCTCGGCAATTAGCCCAAGCCGCCGCCGCTGTCATCTTTTCCCAGGATGTCGGTGAAACGTCGGAACAGGATTCCTTGGATGCGATGTATGAATTGACGAATATCATTGGCGGCAATATTAAGTCGCTCCTTCCCGAACCCTGTCAACTGTCCTTGCCCACCGTCGAAGGCACGACAGATCAACATTTGCGGGTCTTGGGGATGGTCCGAATGAATGAGTTGGTGTTCGATTGCCAAGGGGAACCGCTCTTTGTCTCCGTCTGGCAACGTCAATGAAGACAGGAGAAGCCGTGAAGCGTGAAGCGTAAGGGGAGAAACGTAAAGCGTGAAGAATGAAAGGTTTAGTGCAAGGAGTAAGGTTGAAAAGATGGAAAATTGGTTAGTCTTTTCCCTTCTTTTAGATTTATGCGCCCCTCACGCCTTACGTTTCACGCCTAACGAAAAAGTGGCTTACATTATGAAGAGGAATGGTGATGTATGACTGTTGAAGAAAACCATCGAGAGTTTACGCGAGTGAAAGTGGCGATTCATGTCGAACTGCGCATGGGGGGGAATGTGGTGATCCATGGGGAGTTGGACAATGTGAGCTTTAATGGGGTGTTGCTTCGCTGCGACACCACCTTGCCCGAGACGACGCCGTGTTTAGTGTTTTTGCATCTTGATGGGGGACAGGGAGGGCCAACCATTGAGGCGCAGGGGGTCGTCACCCGGACCGAACCTCATATGTTAGCGATTCAATTCACCGAATTAATCGGGACCGAAAGCACGCAACATTTACAAAATTTGGTGTTGTATAACAGTGGGATACAGGCTCATCGGGTTGAAGCAGAGTTTGACTCTCATGTGGGATTGCATGCCAAATCGTAATACGTGAAAAGGAAGAAGGGTGAAGTAAGTAGGAAAACTAGCAGATGTAAGGAGTAAAGAGTCCGGAGTAAGAGGCCACATGATCTAAAGATCTGATTTTGGCTTTCTCTTGCTTCTCCCTTCTCACTTTTTTCTTTCACCACCTCAACTCTTGTTGAGGCTAAACCGATAGGAATGGCTGGGATGAAAGATTATTCAATTTGTGAATCCTAGCGGGAACTCACATGGCTGCCTATGGCTAAATAAGGGGGAGGGGTATGAATATCACACATGCGACGATTGATGGCAACCGGATCCTTCACTTAGATGGACGATTCGATTTTGGGGCACGAAAGACCTTTAAAGAAGCCGTTGATGCAGCCATTGAAACGGGGAATCCCATTGTCCTGGATTTGGGGAAAGTGACCTTTGTGGATAGCTCGGCTCTCGGGTTGTTGGTCATCTCCCATCAAAATCTCAAGAATAAGCAAATTCCATTTTTTCTTTTGAATCCGCAAACCTATGTCAAGCAGGTGTTGGATCTGGCCAATATTGGGAAGATGATTTCCACCCATCAAACCCTTGCCGACATTCCCAAGGGCGCTTCCGTCTCTAGTGTGACGCCAGCCTAGTTTTATTCTGCGAGTGAGAAGTTAGAAGGGGGAAGCAAAAAACAAGATGTATGAAAGCTCCTATGTTCTTCAGTTGTTCTGTCTACTTCCTTTTCCCTAATTTTTCTTTTCCCTTCTAACTTCTTCCTTTACACTTCTTTTCTGGTGATGCAGTATGGCTAATCAATCCAGGGCAACTTCTGCCTCTCAGTCTACCCTACAACGCATTTCTACCAGTCAGTTACGTCCGGGGATGTTCCTGGTTCGTATTCTTGATTCGTGGTGGAAGTCCCCATTTTTTGTGCATCGCCGTTTACTGAAGTCTGCCTCTGACGTTCAACAGTTAATGGATTCCGGAATCCGAGAGGTAGAAATCGATACGGCCTTGGGTGTGGATATTTCTACGGGAGAAGTCTCGGGGCCCGATGAAGACTCTTTCCCACTAGAACACACTAATGAGTCTATGGCTTCCATTGAGGCAACGGGTTCGCCTTCCTCCGAACGGGTGTCAGTGGCCCTTCCTTCTGAATCGTCGTCCGATACGGAGCCATCCGTCGAGGACTCTCAGGAACGAGAGGAAGTTGTGCAGTTGCGGGAGGCGGCCATGGCTGCGGTAGAAGGTGCCTTTGAGGGCGTAAAATCCGGACAACCGATTTCTCAGCCGGTGGCTCATTCAACCGCTCAAGCTCTCGTGCAGAGGACGCTGGATAATCCGGCGCTGGTGGCGGAAATTCTACTCCTCGATTCTCTGAAACAATTTGATAAAACCTTGTATGCGCATGTGGTGGATACGGCGGTATACTCCATTCTGGTTGGTCTTCAATTAGGCTGGGATGAGGGGGCGTTGGAGGCGCTGGGCGTCGCCGGGTTGTTGCATGATGTTGGGTATATGCGGTTACCGCAGAATATCGTCAAAGCCCATTGGGAGGGGCGAGTCGATTCGGTGCTCCTTCAGAAACACGTGGTGATGGGGGAAACGTTGCTGAAACGCCATGGTCAGTTTTCTTCGGATATTATTCGGATGGTGAGTGAACACCATGCCTATCAAGATGGCTCTGGGTATCCTGATGGAGTGGGCGGGGCACTGCTTTCCGAATCCGGACAGCTCTTAGGCATCGTGGATTTCTTTGATGAACTCATCACGGTCGGGGGCACGTCGGGGGCGTTGCCCGCCGCATTAGCGATACGGCGGCTCTATCAAGATGCGCAGAGGGGAAAATTTGCTCCACGCTATATTGAAGCCATGATTCGGATCTTGGGTGTGTTTCCCGTTGGTACGGTTGTACAACTTTCGACGGGGGAGCAGGCGGTGGTCATGAAACAACATCCAGAGATTGGCCTGAAGCCTCGGGTGAAAATCTTTCGTGGCCCTGATGGGAAGGTGCTTGAGGCACCGCAAGAGTGTGATTTATCTCAAGATGCCAGCCTTGGACATAATATCACTATTGCCAAGGTGTTGAGCCCAACCGAGTATTCTCTTGACCTTGCTGAGATGGTGACCTCGTGACTTGGAGTCATCCGTCGCTTTTTCAATCTTTATGGGATGGCCTGATGGTCGGCGTCTGCCTGGTCAATCAGGAAGGAAACATCCTTGATATGAATATGGCTGGATCTCGGTTGTTGGGTTGGGGCGCGGTCTGGCCGAACCCTCTGGCGTTTGAAGACGTCTTTGCCGGGGCCGAGTTTGATGGGGAGGAATTGGTGAGCGGCCAGGTCCTTCTCAGTCGGCTCAAGGAACGGAACATGGTCTGGCTCCCTCGTGCGCGCTTACGCGGTCGTGAAGGGATCTGGTGCTGGGTGGAACTCAAGGGGCTGGTGGTTGATGATGAGGGTATCTCGCAATGTCTTCTCATCTTCAGGGATTTAGGCTCGGAAATTCAGCTGGCGGAAGACTATAGTCGCTTGGCGTCTATCCCTGAAGAAAGTCCTTTTCCCATTGTTGAAGTTGATGCCGCAGGGCATCTGCTCTATGCAAATCCTTCGATGGTGCGCTTAATGGAAGACGCTGGTATTGGCGAGGATGGGTTTACGACGGCCTTACCTGAACAGTTTCCCGCTCTCGCGGCCCGGTGCTTCTCTCATGGACATCTTGAGTCGAATATTGACGTGCAGGTCGGTGAGACGTATTACGCGTGGTCCTTCTCCTCTCATCCTGAATTGGGACGGTTGCGGGGATATGGACGGGATATCACTGATTCAAAGCGAGCGGCGGCGGAATTGTCCGAGTTTGCTGAAACCCTGGAAATGAAAAATCAGGAATTAGATCAGGCTCTCATGAAAGCCGAAGCCGCCACCCGCGCCAAGGCGGCGTTCCTTGCCACGATGAGTCATGAAATTCGTACACCGCTCAATGGCGTGATCGGCATGGCGGAGTTGTTGTTGAGTTCGTCCCTGGATGTGGAACAACAGGAATGTATCACCATTATTCGAAAATCAGGGGAAGGCTTGCTGTCCATCATTAACGATATTCTCGACTTCTCAAAAATAGAATCAGGCCATATGGCGTTAGAGCATATCGGGTTCAATCCCCTGGTTTTAGTTGAAGAGGTGATGGATTTGTTTTTTGAGCGAGCCTATCAAAAGGGCTTGGATTTGGCCGCCTATGTTGCCCCAGATATTC
>Ga0224506_10000980_pt1 | contig 21386 bp, 23 predicted proteins | sample SF_Jan12_sed_USG_2_FD_169108 | JGI IMG/M metagenome (GOLD analysis project Ga0224506, IMG submission 169108) | Sediment microbial communities from San Francisco Bay, California, United States - SF_Jan12_sed_USGS_8_1 | ecosystem: Environmental > Aquatic > Marine > Sediment | place: USA... | reverse complement strand
GCTGGCGCAGATCCTAACGCTGACCATGACCATGACCATGACCATGACCATGACCATGACCATGACCATGACCCAACAAAACCTCATCAGCATTAATCACACGGACTACATCCTTGGCCCAGCTTGTACTATTTAATAAGCCATTTCAGGTGTTATCTCAGTTTACTGACAAAGAAGGTCGTCGCACCTTGGCTGACTTTATTCAATTGCCTGATGTTTATGCCGCAGGGCGACTCGACTATGATAGTGAAGGCTTGTTGTTATTAACCAATGATGGGAATTTGATTCATCGAATTGCACATCCAAAACAGAAATTATGGAAACGCTATTATGCGCAGGTGGAAGGAGAGATCGACCAGAACGCCATTCATAGATTAAAACAAGGTGTGATTTTAAAAGACGGCAAAACCTTGCCCGCTAAAGCAAAAAAAATAGAAACGCCAAATGGTTTGTGGCCGCGAAATCCGCCCATACGTGAGCGAAAACAACAAGTCACCTCATGGTTGCAACTCGATATACACGAAGGTCGTAATCGCCAAGTGCGACGCATGACAGCAGCGGTGGGTTTTCCTACCTTACGATTAATTCGTGTCGCCATCGGCACATGGACGCTTGATGAATTACAACCTGGAGAATACAGGGTATCTGAGATTTTTTTACCAAAAAAATAAAATTGTTGATCTATCATTAGCCCATGCGTTTAATTGACTTCAGCTTATTGTTTTGATCAAACTCTATCGTGAAATCGCCGTGTATGCCATCATGAGTTAGGAATGGGCGTAGGGCATCCGCCGGAAATTGAATCATACGTCCATCATAGCTCTGCGCTACAACTGAGTTTACATGACCTTTGTAATACTCAAGATAACGTTTTTGGCTTATATTTAAATGAAAATGCACTTTGGCCATGAATGAAAGTTAGTTTAAGGTTGAAAATTCTATCCAAACTCAATGCCAGGTACTATTTAATATGAAAAAAAACATAGCATGAATATTAAATTCGTTAGTCATATTGCCGAAATACCCGAGCAACAATGGGATCAGCTTATTGATGAGAATAACGTATTTTTACATCACCGCTTTTTACGTGCTTTGGAAGAGCACAATTGTGTAGGTCAGGCGACCGGTTGGTTACCGCGACATTGTGTGATTTATGAGGCCGACCAATTGCTCGCAGCTATGCCGTTGTATGAAAAAACGAACTCTTATGGTGAGTTGGTTTTTGACTGGGCTTGGGCTGATGCCTATGCACGTTCGGGTTTGCTTTATTATCCAAAATTGGTCAGTGCGATTCCTTATACGCCCGCTACAGGTAAGCGTTTGCTGTATGACCTTACTCATCCGCAGGCAGAGGAAATCCTACAGATGCTGCTGGCGGGCATTAAAACCTTATTGCGAGAAATTAATGGATCAAGTTTTCACTGCCTTTTCCCAACTAAAGCGCAATCAGACGTGTTGGCAGCGCAGGGGTTACCTTCACGAATGGCGGTACAGTTTCAATGGCAAAATCAAAATTATCAAACCTTTGATGATTATTTGAATCGTCTAAGCTCTCGTAAGCGTAAAAAAATAAAACGCGAACGCAGTCGTGCTTTAGAAAGTGGAGTTTGCATTGAACAAAAACACGGCGATCAAATGACATCTGCGGATTGGCAGGCGATGCATCATTTTTATAGTAAAACGTTTTTAGAAAAAAGCGGTTGGCCAACGTTAACACAAGAATTTTTAGAGGCTATTGGTGAGCACATGCCAGAAAATATTTTAGTAATTTTTGCAAAAAAAAATGGTGCTTATGTCGCTGGTGCACTTTATTTTGTGGGTGAATCAAATTTGTATGGTCGTCACTGGGGTTGTGATCAAAACTATAAAGATTTGCATTTTGAGTTATGTTATTACCAAGGAATCGACTACGCCATTGTGAAAGGTTTAAAGGTGTTTGAGCCAGGTGCGCAAGGTGAATATAAAATCAGTCGTGGTTTTTTAGCGACGAAGACATGGTCCAATCATTTAATAATGAATCCGCAGTTTTGTTCATTGATTGAGAGGTTTCTCATTCAGGAACGCGAATATATGGAAGATTATTATCAAGAAATGCTGATTCAATCTCCTTATAAACAAACAGGATAAACTTATGCTAAAAATGGAGTCTGACCAAGTCATAAACAAAAAAGTAAATTAATCGTTTGTTTTTTATCTACGAATAACTTGACTTGATCCAATCTACGGAGATTTATTAGTGTAATTCTTGTGGACTGCTTCACAGTTTGGCAAAAACACGGCGTAAAAACATTTTAGTGCTTTACCTGGAAATTGCTTTGATTTAATCTTGTAGCGTGATTAGGTGAATTATCTTCAAATTCACTAAGCATACAAATCTCACGGCATAGTTTCTGCATTTTCTGTCAGAAACATTGGGTGGTTAGTGCCGAGTAGGAAACATTTTGTTTTCATTGAGCATAAAGAGATTCATGGGGGTAAAATGTTAGAGAAATCGCAACAAGCTATCCAGACCAATGAAATGGGGAGTGGTGCTGTGTCCGCTAGTGAAGCAAAAATCGAACGTCGTACGGGTTCTATGCAAGCGATTAATCGCTTGGTGGAGCATCGAACTGAAATGTTATCCTTGTATGGTGCGCTTGCATCACAGCGTCCTTACCAAAAAAGTGACGCTTTGGTTGATCTAATTCAAAAGTTTTGTCAATCCTTAGTTGACTATACAGCTGATGCGCATTTTCGTTTATATCGTTTTATTGAAACTAATTCAGAGCGACGTATGTCAGCCTCAAAAGTGGCCGACTTAGTTTATCCACGAATTTCAGCTTCAACACAACGTATCTTGGATTTCAATGATAAGTACGACACTGACCAGCACTGCAGTGAGCTGATAGGTGATTTGGAAAGTGATTTGTCCGCATTAGGTGAGCGCCTAGCGGATCGCATTGAATTAGAAGATCGAATTATTGATGTTCTAGCCAGGGCGCGAAATTAATCTATTTCAACTTGATCTGCTCTATTGGCATCGGCCTTTGATTACCGAGAATGCTTTGGTGGTTTTGCAGATCAAACGATTCAATAATAAATTTTTTCAAACCCAGTGGTTCATCCAACTACTGGGTTTGTGTATGTGCGTAAATGCACTCTCCTGTGTGGCTGCGCCGAGTCGCGGTTTTCTTCAAGAATTTGCCTTTATTTCTTCACCGGGGCATGTGTTCCTGGACGTTTATAACACCACTGGTGATTGGGTGCCCCAATCTGATAGCCAAATTCGAGTTTCTATACCCAAAGCTGAACTCAATGCAACTGCGAACATGTTGGGCTATAAAGGTATGTTGCGTCCGGATTTGGCGGCCTATGTGAATGCAGGAATTAGTACGGCCTCAAGCGAAAAATGGAATTTTAAGGTCGGAGCTGCATACGCTTGGGCGTTGCGTGGCTTGTTTTTTAATGTCAATCCGGAGTTAGTTCGTGATAATGGCGCGTTATCTCTTCAAAGTAACGGTGCTGCGTTTATGCGATTGCGTGTGCCGACTTGGATGGGCAAAGTGCATTTGGCCGGCGAAATTAATTTGAGTGAAAAAAATTCTAGTCTAATGGCCTTGGCTGGTGGTGTTCGTTGGCAATATCAGCGTTATTTGACGTTGGATTTAATGATATTAGGAAGTGGTGGAAAAATGAAAACCGGTGTAATACGAACACCGGCGGCCTTGCGTCTGAATTTAAGTATTTAGAAAAAATTATAATGTTTTCGTACGGCTTGTTTAATAGCCCAATGACAGGTCATGCCTGCGGGGAATGTTACTAAATCACCTTTGCCCATATGAACGGCCTTGCCACCTTCCGGCGTGACGACGACTTCGCCTTCTAGGAAATAACAAGTTTCATTTTGATCATAGTGCCAGGGGAAGGTCGATATTTCTTTTTCCCAAATTGGCCATTGAAAAATATTTTGCTGTTCCAGTTCGTGTTTGTTTGCTGGTTTTTTAATTCCAATTTTCATCATTGATTTACCTATTCTTTTTCCAAATATGTGTAGCCGCTCAATCCATCTTGTAAAATTGTTAGTGCAGATGCTTGTTGTGTTTCGCTAAGATCTTGCTGCTGAATTTTCTCTCGGTAGTTTTGGAATAACACGTCAGGATCAAAATGAACATAACGAAGCACATCGTCGACATTGTCACCCCACTCGACTTCGCTAAAATGAAACTGGTCTTGGGCGTCGATTTCTAAATTAACAGAATGCGTGTCACCAAAAAGGTTGTGTAGATCACCCAGTATTTCCTGATAGGCCCCAACTAAAAATATGCCGAGCAAATAGTCTTCGTTATTTTTTAATTCGTGTACTGCTAAGCTGGTTTCAATGCTTTCGTTATAAACATAGTGTTCGATAGCGCCGTCTGAATCACAGCTCAAATCCAATAAGATTGCTCGACGCGTGGGTTGTTGCGCCAAGCGGTGTAACGGGATGATGGGAAATATTTGCTCTATGGCCCAAACATCGGGTACTGATTGAAAAACGGATAAGTTGCAAAAATATTTATCTGCCATTTTCTCATTGAGCTCATCGAGAATTTCACGGTGACCGCGTTTGTTTTCCTGTAGCATGGGATGCAATTGTGCGCAGATATGGTAATACAAGGTTTCTGCATAGGCTCGATCTTGCAAGCTAATTAAACCGTGATTGTAAATGGTTTGTGCTTCACTCAAATTAAAAGCGGCATCGTGATAAGTTTCTAATACCGAGCGGTTGTTTAGGTTGGCAAAATCGTGCCAAAGATTATGTACAACAGTTGGTGCGTTGGCTTCGGGCTGTTCTATTTTAGTAACATCACTTTGGCGTTCTGCGCCTACAACATTGGTAATTAATACGGCGTGATGGGCTGTCATTGCACGTCCCGACTCGGTAACAATCTCCGGTTCAGGCAATTGTTCTTCTTCGCACATTTCTTTTAACAAGCGCACGACATCATTGGCATATTCTTGCAAGTTATAATTCATCGAGCAAAAACTACGGGAGCGCGCACCTTCATAATCGACACCTAACCCACCACCGACATCCAATGTTTTAATCGGTGCGCCGAGTTTGCTTAGTTCACTAAAATAACGAGTGGCTTCGCGTATACCACCCTGTATGTCGCGAATATTTGCGAGTTGCGAACCGATATGGCAGTGTAAGAGTTGTAATTGCTCAAGCAGATTAGCATCTTTCAGTTGTTCAATTAAACGTAAAGCTTGAGTCGCGTTTAAACCAAACTTGGATTTTTCGCCGCCCGTGTTTTGCCATTTGCCTTTGCCAATTGAAGATAAACGAATGCGTACGCCTATCAGGGGTTTGATATTCAGTGCTTTAGCTTCTTCGATGACTAAATTTAATTCAGAAGGTTTTTCTATGACAATAAAAATGCGATGACCAAGTTGTTGTCCGATTAGGGCTACACGTATGTATTCACTGTCTTTGTAGCCATTGCAAATAATAGTTCCACCTGGATGCCCTAGGGCTAAAACCGCCATAAGTTCGGGCTTGCTTCCGGCTTCAAGTCCCACGCTATAGTCTGGGTTGTTAATTAGGTTTTCAACCACCGTACGTTGCTGATTGACTTTTATCGGATAAACCGGTGTGTAAGTGCCGTTATAATCGAATTGCTGTTTTGCATGAGCAAAAGCCTCATACATACGTTGAGTTTTGTTATGTAATATTGTTGGTATGCGCACAAGCACAGGAAAACTCAAGTCTTGTTGCTGTAGTTGCTGTGCGACTTGATATAGGCTAACTGATGGGCCGCTATTTCCCATAGGTCTGACTTCAATTTCGCCTTTAGAATTAATGGTGAAATAGTCGTCGGCCCAGTGTTCCACACCATAATAACTGCTGGCTTGTTGAATATCCCAATGACTCATGTGTTTTTACTCACGTTGGACCTGTGTCAGGCTAGGTAAATCGGAAATCGTGCGCTATTATAATGAGCTTTTCAATAATTTAGCAAAATGCTTTTTGGGGTGTGCTTATGAGCCTGGGGAACGAATATTTTAGCGAAGTGTGCGAGGAAGCTGGTAGTGCTTTCTCATTGAAAGTAAAGCAGAAACTACACGAAGAACAAAGTGACTTTCAACATATCGCTATATATGAAACCGAGAATTTTGGAAATTTAATGGTCATCGATGGTTTTGTCATGCTGAGTCAGCGTGATAACTTTTTATATCACGAGATGATGAGTCATGTAGTCTTATTCACCCATCCCGAACCCAAAGATGTGTTGATTATTGGTGGCGGTGATTGCGGCACACTCAAAGAAGTGCTGAAACATGATTCAGTCACAAGTGTTTTGCAGATTGAAATTGACGAACGGGTCACACGCTTGGCGGAAGAATATTTCCCTGAGCTATGTACTTCCAATAATGACTCTCGTGCAGATATTCGTTTTATTGACGGTATTCAGTGGGTCAAAGACACAGTGGATAATAGTTATGACATTATTATTATCGACAGTACTGATCCCATTGGACCAGCTGAAGGTTTATTTACTGAGCCATTTTATAAGGATTGTGTGCGTGTGTTAAGAGATGATGGAGTATTAGTGCAACAAAGTGAGTCGCCTTTATTGCATATGCGCATTTTGGAAAGCATGTACCGTGATTTTGAAGGGGCTGGATTTAACCAGGTGCAAACAGCGTTTTTTCCACAAATGGTTTACCCATCTGGTTGGTGGTCAGGCACCATGGCATCCGCTCAATTACCCTTAAAGCAATTTCGTCAGGATGATGTGAAAAATAAAAAATTCAAAACTGAATATTACAATCTTGAGATACATCAAGCTGCGTTAGCGCAACCCGAGTTTTTTAAACGTTTGATGAGTAAATAAATTCAATTTTTGTTTTCAACCAAGGAGCCAAGCATGTCAGATCCCATAATTGCACAAAAAAGTCCTTATGTACTTGAGTTAGACGCTGGAGACCATTTCTGGTGTGCTTGTGGTCGGTCTAAGAATCAGCCCTTTTGTGATGGTTCTCACCAGGGTACGGATTTTGCGCCGATGAAATTTACGTTGACTGAGAAAAAAACCGTTGCCTTATGTGGATGCAAGCATTCAAAAAATCCACCCTATTGTGACGGAGCACATAATAGCGTTTAATTCTAACAAATAAAAAGGGCACCCGAGGGTGCCCTTACTACTACGATGGGAGGGAGCTTATTTACTAGCTTTAGTAAATTCTGGATAGGCCTCGATGCCACACTCGGAAACATCAACACCGTTATATTCTTCTTCCTCGGTTACGCGGATACCAATCACAGCTTTCAAGATAAACCAGACCACCAGCGAAGCAATGAATGTCCAAGCAAGGATGGTTACTAATCCAATTAACTGGGCACCTAGTGTCGCATCTGCATTTGACAAGGTGACGGCAATTAAGCCCCACATGCCAACAACGCCGTGAACTGAAATCGCACCGACAGGATCATCGATTTTCAATTTGTCCAAACCAACAATCGAGAAAACGACGATTACCCCGCCAATGGCGCCGATAAAGGTTGCCAATAAAGGCGCTGGCGCTAAAGGTTCAGCGGTAATGGCGACTAAACCAGCCAAGGCACCGTTTAATGCCATGGTTAGGTCTGTTTTGCCGAACAATAAGCGCGCAACAATCATGGCGGCGATAACGCCACCCGCAGCGGCCATATTGGTGTTAACAAATACTTGTGCAACCGCGTTGGCTTCACCTATGTTTGAGACTTTTAATTCAGAGCCGCCGTTAAAGCCGAACCAGCCCATCCATAAAATGAATGTGCCTAAGGTAGCTAGTGGCATATTTGCACCAGGTATCGCATTTACTTCACCATTAGGACCGTATTTGCCTTTACGTGCACCGAGCACTAAAACACCGGCTAATGCTGCGGCAGCTCCACACATATGAACCACGCCTGAGCCTGCAAAATCTTGGAATCCCAGTTGATCAAGAAAACCACCGCCCCATTTCCAGAAACCTTGAACAGGATAAATGAAGCCTGTCATGACAACAGCAAATGCAAGAAAGGCCCAAAGTTTCATACGCTCAGCAACAGCGCCAGAAACAATCGACATAGCTGTTGCAACAAAAACCACTTGAAAAAAGAAATCAGATGAAACTGAATAATAAGGTGCATCATCACCACCAGCCAATACGGCTTCCTTAGTGTGATCATCACCAATCAAAAATCCAAAATTAGGAATAATGGAGTCGCCACCGCCATACATGATTTGGTAGCCAACTAACATATACATAATACAAGCGAGTGCGTATAGAGAAATATTTTTAATCAAAATTTCCGCAGTGTTTTTTGAGCGAACCATGCCCGCTTCTAACATTGCGAACCCTGCCGCCATCCACATAACGAGTACACCGGACACCAGAAAATAAAAGGTGTCGACGGCATAGCTTAATTCTTTTATTGCTTCCACTTTTTTTACCTCCGCTTAACTCTATTACAATGCGTCTTCGCCGGATTCACCGGTACGAATTCGTGTGACTTGTTCGATAGGGAAAACAAACAATTTGCCGTCGCCGATTTTTCCTGTTTTGGCTGCGCTTGCTATGGCTTCTAACACCTGATCAAGCATATCGTCCTTAATAGCAACATCGATTTTGACTTTGGGTAGAAAGTCGACCACATATTCCGCGCCACGGTATAATTCAGTGTGGCCCTTCTGGCGGCCAAAGCCCTTAACTTCCGTTACCGTAATACCTTGTACGCCAATTTCTGATAAAGCCTCTCGCACATCGTCGAGTTTAAATGGCTTAATGATTGCGCTTACCATTTTCATCACTACATTCCTCCACGGCTGATGAGCCGAACCTGATTAAAAATTCATGTGCCCTAAATTGGATGTTCTGTCACGAGCAACTAAAGGGCTTATAGCGAAGGCTGTGCCACTATTTTTTAACTATAATTATCAACTAGTTGTGAATTATTTCACTGATTGCTAGTGTATAAACGCACCATCATGGGTGAGCTGTGTAAATAAGATGCACAGTTATGGTGCGTAAAATCCAGGGGTGAAACCAGCTCTCAAACGGCGTAAGATGAATGCTTGAAATCAATTCAGAATATAGGAAAAAGTCATGTTTGATGCTTCTCAAATCGATGCTATGGCGAAAAAACTCAGTGACGCCTTACCACCAGGTTTTAATGTGTTACGTGAAGACTTGGAAAAAAATTTTCGCGATATTTTACAATCTATGTTGAGCCGTTTGGATTTAGTGACACGTGAAGAGTTCGATGTACAAGTGGCCTTATTGGCCAAAACCCAGGAGCGTCTTAATCAATTAGCGCAGCAATTACAACATTTGGAACAACAAACTATCAACAAAGAGTAAACATGTCATTAGCAACTATCTACAGCAGGGCAGCCGTAGGTATTGATGCGCCACTGGTAACCGTCGAAGTTCATATTGCCAATGGATTGCCGGGACTTTCGATTGTTGGTTTACCCGAAGCGGCCGTCAAAGAGAGCAAAGATCGAGTGCGTGGCGCATTACAAACCGCGCAATTCGAATTTCCTGCAAAACGCATTACCATTAATCTCGCGCCTGCCGATTTGCCAAAAGAAGGTGCGCGTTTTGATTTGGCTATTGCCATGGGGATTCTCGCTGCGACCGGGCAAGTGCCCATGACTGAATTAAAAAAATACGAATTCATTGGCGAACTGGCTTTGAGTGGCGAAATCCGCCCGGTGAAAGGCGTATTACCCAGTGCCATGCAAACACAAAAAGCCGATCGTGCTTTAGTTATTGCGCCACAGAATTTAAATGAAGCGCAACGTGTTGCCGGCGTAATAATTTTTGCACCAACCCATCTATTAACCTTATGCCAGCACTTACGTGGTGATCAACGCTTAGCGCATCACGAAGCTGAAGACAATCGAAACTATTCGCCGAGCTATAGCGCCGACTTGCAGGATGTTCGAGGCCAAGCTAAAGCCCGACGCGCACTGGAAATCGCTGCGGCGGGGCGTCATAGTCTGCTTTTTTATGGTCCGCCGGGTACCGGTAAAACGATGCTCGCCAGTCGTTTGGTTTCTATCTTGCCACCGATGAATGACAAGCAGGCACTGGAAACAGCGGCGATTTATTCTGTCAGCGGAAAAAATCTGGATGACGAACAATGGCGTTTACGACCATTTCGCAATCCGCATCACACGGCTTCAGCGGTGGCGCTGGTGGGGGGCGGTAGCATGCCACGGCCGGGCGAAATTTCTTTGGCGCATAATGGTGTTTTATTTTTGGATGAACTTCCCGAATTCGATCGTAATGTGCTTGAAGTTTTACGCGAGCCATTGGAAACCGGATCAATACATATTTCGCGTGCCGCACGTTATGCAATTTTCCCCGCCCAGTTTCAATTGATAGCTGCGATGAATCCATGTCCTTGTGGTTACCTAGGCGACAAAAGTGAACGCTGTCGTTGCACTAGCGAACAAGTTCAGCGTTATCGCAATAAACTTTCGGGGCCGCTATTGGATCGCATTGATATGCATTTGGAAGTTGCGCCTATTGATAAAACTGAATTACGTTTGCAGTCAAAGACACCGAAGGCCGAATCCAGTCTACATGTACGACAGCGAGTACTGGCCGCTTATCAAACTCAGCAAAATCGTGGTTGTGCTAATGCTTTTTTGCCGGTAAATGCGTTAGAAAAATACTGTGTTTTATCAGCCAAAGACAATGATCTTTTGGAAACTGCTATGGAGCGCCTGCGTTTATCAGCGCGTGCATATCATCGCATCCTCAAGCTGGCGCGTACCTGTGCCGATCTTGCTCATAAGGATAATATTGAAACAGATCATTTATTGGAAGCATTATCCTATCGCAACTTGGATCGCGGTGTTGCCTAAGGCTATGTGTATTTTGAACATCAACATGTTTGAGGGTTGATTATGGCTTTTTCCATCGTGGGTTTAGGGGTGCGGGATAGTGTGACCCTGGACAATTTGTTTGAGCATAAAGTGATTGAACAAACCAATGCCACTACACCGATTAAGCCGGTGGGAGATCACACGCAACAGCAACGTCAGCCTTCGGCTGAAGCTGCTAAGGCCACTTCGGCTTATAAAAATGTTGCGCAACAAAAAGAGCCACAACCAGCGATTATTGCACGTCAGATTATGCGTTCGCCAGTGACCACTTTAACAGAATCCGCTAGTTTGTTAGAAGCCTGGAATTTATTTCGTGAAACTCGGTATCGACATATACCAATTGTCAATGTGCACGGCGTACTAACCGGTTTAGTCTCTGATCGTGATTTGTTGCGTTATGCGGCAACCAGCGGCCATGTGCCACCGTATGATGAAAATTCTGCTGAGGCAAAATTGTCCATCAGAGATTTAATGCGTACCCGCGTGCTTACCGCCAGCCCGGAAACTGAAATTCGTTTTATTGCGAGAGTGTTGATTGAGCAACGTATTGGTGTGATGCCTATCGTTAATGAACAATCCGAGCCTCTAGGTATGATTACACGTAGCGATATACTACGTACTATTATTCACCACTCTGAACTTGAACTTTGGGTTTAATTTAATTGCTGATATCTTGTTTGATTGTGTGTGAAATCTTAATCAAACAAGGCGAAATATATAATCATATGAATCCGTAAAGTAGAAAATAGAGCTTAATAATTCATTGGGCGGTCAGCCGCTTGTGTTGCTGAAATAGCAAGAGTTTGTAATCGCTGATTATTGCAAGACTCACCAGGTCATGTAAAAATAAGTCCCTTTCAGTTTTCAAATAACCAAGTGGCAACGAGGAAGCAGAAAATGCGGTTAATAAAGCGGATTTCATTAGTCTTCGCTATTATTTTTGCTTGCGCAGGTTGCGATCAAATAACTAAGCAAGTCGCTTCAAGTTCACTTGAGTTTAATCAAATTTATTCATTTGCTGGAGACCTATTTCGGCTGCACTATGTGTTCAATAAAGGTGCATTTTTAGGATTAGGCGACACCCTGAGCGAACAACAACGACACATAATTTTTATTGTTCTGGTGTCGATTGTTTTGCTGGCGGTATTGATTTATACGATTGCCAATCATGCGATGAATTTATCTGATGCTGTCGCATATTCGATTATTTTGGGCGGTGGGTTTAGCAATTTGTTTGATCGAGTTACGAATAATGGTGTTGTGATTGATTTTTTAAATATTGGTGTCGCGCAAGTGCGTACCGGTATTTTCAATCTAGCAGATGTCTTCATTATGGTAGGTGTGCTGTTGTTTCTGTTTAATACGCAAATTTTTCATTCTAAAAAAACTTGACAGATTTAACTATATGGCAATCCAATGTTATTGGAGTGTTTAGATGATCACTGTCGATAATAGTGGCTGCATAGGCTCAAAGGTTTCATGTCGCAGACGATTATTCGAAAATCGCGGGTTAGTTTTTTCATTATAGGTAAGCGCAATGGTAATCGAATTGGTCTATCTTGCAGACAAAGTCGAGGCTTTAAAAGTCATTGCCGCTTGGTATGAGGATGAGTGGGGCTATCTGCGTAACTATAGTGGTGCAGATAGTTATGAGTCACGATTACAAGAATATATGAATGTTGATGAAATTCCACTCATGGTGGTAGCGTTAAGCGGTGGTGCTTTTATTGGTGCAGCACAATTAAAACGACATGAAATGGATATTTATCCTCAATATGAATTCTGGTTGGGTGGCGTATATGTGGAAAAGTCGCGGCGAGGAAATGGTGTAGCAGCACAGATTGTTCAACAGATACTGCGTGAAGCCAAACGTTTCAATGTGAGCAATCTCTACCTTCAAACCGAACAGTTGGACGGTGGTTTGTATCGTCGATTAGGTTGGCAGCCGATTGAACAGGTGAGCTATCTAGAGCGGGACGTGTTAGTGATGCAGCGACCGGTATGAAAACAATCTAGTTTGATTAAAATGGCTCCGGTTTGGATACTGAAAATCCCTGAATATAATCAACGCCAATGGTTTGTAAGTGTTTGCGTGCCGCGCTGTCCTCGACAAACTCCGCAATGGTTTTTAACCCCATCACTTTTGCCACCTTGTGTATAGCTTCGACCATGGCATAATTAATTTCATTGGCCGCTATGTCACGAACAAACGAGCCATCGATTTTCACAAAATCGATGGGTAGGCGTTGTAAATAACTAAACGATGACATGCCACTACCAAAATCATCTAATGCAAAATGACATCCTATGCCCTTTAGTACGGAAATAAAACGCCGTGCGCGCAACCAGTTGGCAATTGCTGCCGTTTCGGTAATTTCAAAGCAAATTTGTTCTGCATCGATACCGCTTCTATCCAATTCATCGATAACAAAATCAAGAAATTTGTCTTCACCCACTGATAAGCCGGAAAGGTTAATTGTGACCATGTCGACTTCGGCGATGCATTCGGGATGTTCTTGTATGCGTTGAATCACATGTTTAATCATCCAGCGATCAATACTTGGCATAATGCCATAACGTTCAGCGGCAGGAATAAAGGCCATCGGTGGTAGCAATTCTGAATTGGTTTTCAAGCGAATGAGTAATTCATAAAATTGTTTATTTGTTGCTTTGTTGGAACCATCGGTTAGAACAATTTTTTGTTTGTAAATAACAAAATGATTGGATTCGAGTGCATCATTCAAGGTGGCAACTAGTTCCATTTCGCCGTGGCGTTGGGATACCTCGTTATCATTAAGCGCATGTAACCAAACTCGATTACGGCCTTTGTCTTTTGCGATATAACATGCGGAATCGGCTGCTGCGAGTACACTACTCATGGAGCGACTCGCGGAATTTATTTCCACGACGCCAATACTTGCGCCAATTTTGAAAGTGCGGTTTTTCCAGATGAAGCGGAAATTCTGAATGGTTCGTAATAAGTTTTCAGCAATTTGTGATGCCATGCTGGCGGGACAACCTTCAAGTAACAAACCAAACTCATCTCCACCCAATCGAGCTAAGCTATCAGATGCGCGAATGTCTTGTGAAATGAGTGCAGAAAGCTGTTTAAGTAATTCGTCGCCAGCAATGTGACCGCAGGTGTCATTGACGATTTTAAACTGGTCGAGGTCTATATATAATAAGCAATGATGTAGGCTTTCTTTCTGCGCTGAATTCACCAGATTTTGCAAAAGGGACTCGAATTCGCGACGATTGCGCAGCCCGGTGAGCGCGTCGTGACTGGCTTGCCATGATAGTTTTCGCGTCAGGCCTAAGGATTCCGTGATATCGCGGAATACAAAAATATAGCCCAATAATTTTTGACTATGGTTGAATAAAGGTGATACCGAGCCTTCGATAAAAAAGGTGTCGTTTCGCTGATTCTTTAGCTGGGTATTGCCGGGTAGCACTATGGCTTCACGGTCATGTGGAATGAAATGATTAAACTGTAGTGGATTACCGTTGTCATCACTTAAGTAAAATAGATGATCAATCTTGCTTGTTTGTTGTTTTGAAATAGATTGGGCGAGTAATTGCTGGGCTGCATGATTTAAAAAGCGCAAATTGAGTTGTGTGTCCGTGGTAACCACAGCGTCGCCAATTGCATATAATGTGATTTGCGCTAATTCTTTTTCGGTTAGTAAATCCTGTTCAATGCGATCGGTTCGACGTACCACAATAAGTGCGATGGAAATGCCTGCGAACATAATAATACAGTTAAGAATAAACATACTAATTCTTGCTTCGCTGTATTCAAATTTAGCGGATTCGAGAATACGATTGATAAACTGGTCTTGACTCTCCGATATACCTTCCAACAGCATAAGAATTGAAGATTCCAGTGGGGCGTTTTCTGTGAGTATAAGTTCATTTGCATTACTAGCTTGACCATCAATAATTCGTTCGACAAGTTTTTCTTGAACCGGTTGTGCCATACGAATTAACTCGAGAACACGATTGAAAGTGGCCTCTTCATCTTGATTTAAAGGCAGCGCTTCGAACTCCTCGCGTGCTTGCACGAATTCGCTTGCGAGGCTGCGGTAATGAATATACTCATCATCAATGTCGAATGGATCAGTCAGGATTCGTAATCGATACATACTCATGCTGCGTTCGCTAATGACATAGTACATACGATTGAGAATTTCTTTTTTCTGGCTATGAAACTCCGTTATGCGCTCCATTTTTTGTTTAAGTGCTGTCATTTTGTTCATGCTTAAGAGGCTAGTAGCCAACATAAACAGTAATAACAGAATAAATCCAACCGTGACCAACGCTTTAGCGTGGAGAGTTTTGCCTTCGGTGATGGGCGTTTGTCTAGTCATAGTGCGAAACGAATTAAGTGTCCCTACCTAATTTGTGTGAGCGGCACGTCTATTTGTTTATGGGTATCGGTATGTTTTTGAAATGCTTAATTGTTTGACCATAGGCGCGGTATTTACGCTGCTGCGTATAAGTTTGCGAGCTAGAGCAGTAGCTTGATACTTTGACGTCGTAGGCATGAAAAAGTATTACTTAGCAAGACTAGTGGCATATATTGATACTACTATACAATTACTGCGTCTATTATCTAGACTAAAGTACATAAAAACGATACTTTTAACGCATAAAGGAAATGGAAAAAGAGGAGTTAAAACATGAGCCAGACAACACAAATTATTCAGGCACTAAAAAAAGCCCTACGCGCCAAAGGCCTTACCTATGCACAAGTAGCAAAACAGCTGGATTTAAGTGAGGCCAGTATTAAGCGCTTATTCTCTGAACAGAGTTTTTCCCTGTCACGAGTTGAGCAAATTTTGCAACTATTGGATATGAGCTTTTTTGACCTGGTGAAGCTCACCAAAATGGCCAGTGATGAGCAGATTCGAACCTTGACATTGGAGCAAGAAGAAGCGCTTGCCAGTGACCCCTTGTTAGTAACTTACTTCTATTTACTAAACAATGGCTGGAAGGTGGAAGAGTTGTGCGAAACCTATGATATAGATCCGATTCAAACGACTAAGTTATTGACCACGTTGGATAAATTGAAATTGATTGAGCTATATCCGAATAATCGAGTACGTTTGCGTACGGCACGTTCTATTGCTTGGCGTAAAGGTGGTCCATTGCTCAAACTTTATGAGAAAAAAGTCAAAGTTGAATTTTTCCAGTCGGAATTTGCCGAGGAAAATGAACTAATGGAGTTTGATACTGCTGAATTATCTGACGCTTCGGCCAAAGTCATGCAGCGAAAAGTTGAAAAACTGCATATGGAATTTGATGAGCTAGCGGAAGCCGACATGTCTTTACCTTTGCACAAAAAACAGCGCTATGGTTTGATGGTCGCGATTCGACCATGGACTTATTCGTTAGTACCGGTAAAGAAAAAGATTAATGCACAGACTGAACTTTATGAAGGGCAAAATCAATCGGAAAAACCACTCTTAAGAAGTGTTCCGTCACCCGCTTAAGCCCTTAGCTTAGTTGTCGTAATCAGCCTAGTTTTCTCCTAGGCTGATTCGCCATCCAAAATCTTCATCAAATTCACACGAAAGCTCGGTTGGCGCCCCCCAAGAAACATCAATGAAATCAATTTCGTCAGATTCGGATACGCCGGCTTGCTCGCAAAGTTTTTTAAACTCTTGCCAAGTTATTTTTGTATTGTTGTCTGCCATTTCCATTATTCCAACTCCAGCTATAATAATTAAGCTTATGAATCCGGGGGATTATCGCATGAAGCTTACAAATAAAAAACGAAGTAAGTTTGTCAGTATTAACAATTCTATTTGTCCAGGATTAAGCAATCCTGAAAATGAGAGGGGTATTGTAAGTGCATGATTACATAAAATATATTGCCTTCACATGAGTGTTTCACAAGTATTTGTAATGAAATGAGTTTTCACCTGACCCGGTTAAACTCTGCTGCTACAATACGCCCCCTATGAACAATCTCAACCAGCTCAACACTCAGCAAAAAGCCGCCGTCAAATATCTGGATGGGCCGCTTTTAGTGCTGGCGGGCGCTGGCAGTGGTAAAACCCGGGTTATCACTCAGAAAATTGCCTATTTAATTGGCGAGTGCGATATCGCACCACGACACATTGTTGCTGTTACTTTCACCAATAAAGCGGCGCGTGAAATGCGCGAACGTGTCAGTTCAGTATTATCGAAAGGTCAGGGGCGAGGGCTAAGTATCTCTACCTTTCACACGCTGGGGCTTAAGATTCTGCGTCGTGAATATAAACACTGTGAACTACGCGCCAGTTTTTCGATTCTTGATGCCCAGGATAGTCTGAGTATTATCAAAGATGTCATGAAAGAACATTTCACGTTGGATCCTGATCAAGCACAGCAATTTCAATGGCGGGTTTCCAGCTGGAAAAATGCCTTTGTCTCATGGCAAGAGGCGCAATCCACGGCAGAAGATGAACTGCAAGCCCTAGCCGCACAAGTTTATCAACATTACCAGCGCCATTTGCGAGTGTATAACGCAGTGGATTTTGACGATTTGATTTTTTTACCTGTGCAATTATTTCAGCAGCAACCTGAAATTTTAGACCATTGGCAGGATCGAATTCGTTACATGCTGGTGGATGAGTATCAAGACACTAATACATCACAATACCGTTTAGTGAAATATTTAGTCGGTCTGCGTCAGGCCTTTACTGTGGTTGGTGATGACGATCAATCCATTTATGCCTGGCGTGGCGCGCAACCGGAAAACCTAGCGCTATTGAGCGAAGATTTCCCGCAGTTAAAATTAATAAAACTGGAACAGAATTATCGTTCCATGGGGCGTATTCTTAAAGCGGCCAATGCATTGATTGACAACAACCCGCATGTGTTTAGCAAGCAGTTGTGGAGTCAAATGGGCTATGGTGATCCAATTCGAGTCATGCGTTGTCGAGATGAGGCTCACGAAGTCGAACGCGTTGTCGGTGAAATTGTCAGTCATCGTTTTCGTACAGGTGCCCATTATGGTGACTACGCGATTCTTTATCGCGGCAATCATCAGTCGCGTTTATTTGAACGCGCCTTGCGGCAACAACGTGTGCCCTATTTTCTGTCGGGTGGTAATTCATTTTTTGAAAAAACCGAAGTTAAAGATATTCTTGCTTACTTGCGTTTATTGGTGAATACCGATGACGACATGGCATTCCTTCGCGTAGTGAATACTCCTCGGCGTGAAATCGGTGCGAGTACGCTAGAGCGTTTAGCTCAATATGCGGCTGAGCGTGAAACCAGTTTATACGAAGCCAGTTTTGAAATGGGATTGGCGCAATATTTAAATGCACGTACTTATGAGCGATTGAGCCGTTTTGCTCATTGGGTTTCGCGTACACGGGAAAATGCAGAGCGTGGCGACTTTTTGAAAATCATTCGTGAGTTGATTGGTGATATCAATTATCAGCAATGGTTGATTGATACTTGCAAAGACGTGCAAATGGCTGAACGACGCATGGAAAATGTCGAAGAATTATTGCAATGGATAGAGCGCATTTGTGAAAAAGCCGACGAAGACGAGCCCAAAACCTTGAGTGATGTGGTCTCGCATTTAAGTTTGATGAATATTTTGGAGCGCGGTGAAGAAGAAAATCAGGGGGATAGTGTAAATCTGATGACTTTGCACGCGGCCAAAGGCTTGGAATTTCCATTTGTATTTATTATTGGTATGGAAGAAGAATTGTTGCCGCATCGTACGAGTATTGAAGAAGATAATATCGAAGAGGAGCGGCGCTTAGCTTATGTGGGTATCACGCGGGCGCAACGACTATTATGGTTTTCTTTTGCAGCCAAGCGCACGCGATTTGGTGAAACGCAAGCCTGTGAGCCCAGCCGTTTTTTAACTGAGCTACCGGAAGATGATTTGGTTTGGGAAGGGCGTCAACAACAACAAGATCCGGAAGCCACTAAGCAGCGCGGGCAAGCTTATTTAGCAAATTTGCGTGGCATTCTTAATACCAATGAAGAGTCAGCTTAATCCGGTTCGGTTTTTTGGGGCTGCAACTACCAATAAAAATTTAGCATTACACCCGAGCCTGGGCCACGAAGGCTTAATTGAGAGCCATCCGGCGATATGCCCAACGTAAAACCGGTTTGTGCCAGCAGAAACAAATTTTCAGTTAATGGGTGTTCCAGACCGAAACCAGCACCTGGGGCAAAGTGAATATTCATGTTTTCAGATTTTTTGTCAGCGTTCTCAAACGTATTAAAAATCACCCAGGTGTCGAACCGAAATGTATAAAACCAACGTGTTGTACTAGGGTTAAGATAACGGCGAAAATCGATGAGTAAATTGGTCTGGTTGTATCCACCCGATTCTCCCTCATTATCAAAACGTTCCCCAAAAGCATAAACACGCGCAGACCACATTGAATGTTCGCTATATCGAAAATGCAAATACAAATCACCACTGCCGCCATTGCTTGCGCCAATACCGAAGCGCTTATATTCCTCCGCCCAAGTGTTTGTGGTGAATAGTAGTGAACCGATAAACGCGAAAATATATGTTAGATAGTTTTTGGTTTTCATGTTGTTCACCAGAAATAACTCATGCCAAGACGCCAGAAAGGATAGCGGTATGTGATGCGGGTGCTTTCAAAGTTTGCGACAAACTCTATTGCGCCTTCAATTGAAACATGATTGCTCAAGAGTCTTTCGATTCCGTATCGCGTGCTTATGTTTCTAAATGCGTAACCCGCTTTCGGCTCAAGATTAATAGTGTCAATCTTGAGTGCATGAACATTGCCTATTTGAGCAAAATGCTGGAATTTGCTGTTATTAAAATAGTAGCGTGTGGCGAGCCCAAGATCGAGCGTATTACTTTGTATGTCGTTGGATAATACGGTAAACAGAGACGGTAGTATCATCCAATTTTCAGTTAAGCGCCACTTTAATGATAAGGGGGTTCCATTAGACAGGAGAATGCCAAATGTTTTTGGCTCCTCTGCTAAGCTGTGATTTGAAAATACAAAAATAAATAAAAGTAGTATGTGCTTTAGCATCCGTGTTGTCGCTTTATTTTTGTTTGTGACTATTATATTCTACACAATATATAAAAAATAAACAGTGGAAGTTTAGTTTTGAATCGAACCAAATATAACAATATCCTGCTTTTACTGATTTCTATTCTTTGCAGTTCATGTGAGTATCGAGAGAACATAGAAAAAAGTGTTTTTACTCAAGCGTGTATGGCTGGTGCTGAGCCAATTATTTCGGTTGCCGACTTCAATGCCGATGGTATGGTGGATGGAGCGGATCTTGATGAGCTTGATTCCCAATTAAATTCAGATACTTTTCACACGTTGTATGACCGAAATATTGATGGAAAGATTGATTCCTCAGATAGGGATCTCGCTCAAGCCGATATAGGCTTGAGTTCCAGTGAATTGGATCGATCAATCGTAGGTTTATTCAAGAGCACACAATATCTGCAAGAGGTTTCGCGTCGTTATGAGCTTGGCGAATTAGGTTTTCATAAAGGAGCAGATTCAATCGCTGGGCATGGCGAACATTGGAATAATGATCGTGGTGGCGATTTGATTGAAAAGGGTGGTGAATTGGATTTTGAAGAAGCGATCGGTCTAAATGTGCCCTATGCGAGCGCTAAGGTTTGGGCCTTGTTCTGGGGATTAAAAGCTGAGCCTGTATTTGAAAATGGTGCGACGGACTATCCAGCGCCGGGCGGTGATTGGGAAACCCAGCAAGTGATTGCATTTTCTGATACGCCACCAAGCTTTACTGGGCATGAATCTGAAGTTTGGCATACCCATGCAGGTTTATGTAATGCTGCGCAGGAACGTAATGGTAACGTGATATCGAATTTTACTCAGCATGAAAGTTATGCTTCTTGTCAGGCGCGCGAAAGTGGTTTTCAAAACATTGGCGAAAAAATTCCTTGGGATAACATGTGGATGTTGCATGCCTGGATTTTTGTGCCGAACCCAAAAGGTTTGTTCGCTAACACGCATCCGTGTCTTGATCCGAATGCGCCTTCAGAAGATGAGCTCAATAAAGGAAAAACAATTCCAGAATTTTTTCAGCATCATCATTAGTTGATATGATGATGCGGTGAATGGCGATTTTGACTGGTAAAGCTTAGAACATTCTAACTGGTTTTTTTCCAAATTCCATAAATCGGTTTCAAGCTCAAGGCTATGCACAATAAAGCAAATCCGCTTTGAAACCAGCGCACGTCGGGTAGATGATGGTTGTGAAAAAATAAGGTGTAAAAGGCGCTGGTTAATAATAGCAAACTAATAATTTTCATGCCGCTGGGACGTAAACCCCAAAACCAAATTTGCGACCAACGAATGCCTATAAACGCGGAAATCCAACCGACGCCTATGCCGCTTAACACATCTAATGGCCAGTGCACCCCAAGTACGATGCGAGACATACCCGCGCCAATAAATAGCAAAACAGCCGCGATCCAGATCAATGGAGCGCGCATATATAATGCAATGACCGTAAAAATGA
>Ga0224506_10000979_pt1 | contig 21402 bp, 17 predicted proteins | sample SF_Jan12_sed_USG_2_FD_169108 | JGI IMG/M metagenome (GOLD analysis project Ga0224506, IMG submission 169108) | Sediment microbial communities from San Francisco Bay, California, United States - SF_Jan12_sed_USGS_8_1 | ecosystem: Environmental > Aquatic > Marine > Sediment | place: USA... | reverse complement strand
ATCAGGCATTTTGAAGAGAAAGTGTACGATCTGTATGGTCAAAATCTCGTTCCCGGAACTATTCATCTATATACTGGACAAGAGGCTACAGCCGTTGGCGTGTGCGCCAACCTCAGAAAAGATGATTATATAACAAGTACCCATCGTGGGCATGGGCACTGTATCGCAAAGGGTGCAAGACTGGAGAAAGTTATGGCGGAGATTTTGGGGAAAAAAACCGGATACTGTAAAGGTAAGGGAGGTTCCATGCATATCGCAGACTTCACAATTGGCATGTTAGGAGCCACTGCAGTGGTGGGAGCGGGGCTTCCTATAGCAGCTGGTGCTGGATTATCCATTAGATTGAGGGGAACTGATCAGGCTGTGGCTTGCTTTTTCGGTGATGGAGCCTCAAATCAAGGAACCTTTCATGAAGCAATCAACATGGCGGCTGTTTGGGATCTTCCTATATTGTTTGTTTGTGAGAATAATTTGTATGCCATGGGAACTCGCCAGTCAACAGTGATGGCGATAGAAAATGTGGCTGATCGAGCTGCTACTTATGGTATTCCCGGCGTGGTTGTAGACGGAAACGATGTTCTCGCTGTGTATGAAACCGCACACAAAGCCGTTAAGAGAGCAAGGCAAGGAAAGGGCCCAACACTAATAGAATGTAAGACCTATAGGCATAAAGGGCATTCCAGATTTGATCCTGCCACGTATCGCCCAAAAGAAGAGGTTGAAAAGTGGTTAAAGAAGGACCCCATTCCACGATTTAAGAAAAGGATTCTAGAAGAAGGCTTCTTAACTGAAAAGGAAGTCCTGCGGATTGAAGAAGAAGTGGCTAAAGTAGTGGAGGACGCTGTAAAATTTGCGGTGGACAGCCCTTATCCTGCACCTGAAGAGGCGTTAGAAGATGTATACGCTCAAAAGGAGATAGAGAAATGAGAGAGATCACTTATCGGGATGCCCTTCATGAAGCCTTGCGGGAAGAGATGCTTCGAGATGAGACTGTCTTTCTGCTTGGTGAGGATATTGGGCGCTACTGGCACGGCGCCTTCAAAGTCACGAAGGGACTTGCAGAAGAGTTTGGAGATGAGCGCGTAAGAGACACACCCATCTCTGAATCCGCAATCATAGGCGTTGCAACTGGTGCTGCTATCACAGGCATGAGACCAGTAGCAGAAATTATGTTTGGAGATCTCTCAGCGCTGGCCATGGACCAAATCGCAAATCAAGCAGCAAAATTGAGTTACATGTTTGGTGGTCAGGCAAAAGTACCTTTGGTGATTCGAATGCCCTTTGGAGCCGGAGTCAACATTGCTGCCCATCATTCACAAAGCTTAGAAGCCTGGTTTATGCATGTGCCCGGACTGAAGATTGCGATGCCATCAACACCATACGATGCGAAGGGGTTGCTGAAAACTGCCATACAGGATGACAATCCAGTGATGTTCTTTGAGCACAAACTCCTCTACGCTATAGGAGGAGTTGTCCCAGAAGAGGAGTACACTATACCCTTCGGGATGGCCGATGTAAAGAGGGATGGCGAAGACGTTACAATAGTGGCCACTTTGTATATGGTTCATCAAGCGCTTGCAGCAGCTGAAGAACTTGATAAGCAAGGAATTGAGGCAGAGGTCATTGACCCGCGAACTCTGGTTCCTTTAGACAAGCAAGCAGTTGTAAATTCGGTTAAGAAGACTGGGCGCATTGTCATAGTCACAGAGGACTGTAAGACTGCTGGCGTAAGTGCTGAAATCGCAGCAGTAGTTGCCGAGGAAGCCTTGGATTATTTAGATGCTCCAATAAAAAGAGTTGCGGAACCAGATACACCCATACCCTTCAGTCCGCCTCTAGAGCAGTTTGTCATACCCAATGAAAAGAGTATAATCAAAGCAGTGAAAGAGATTGTCTATTAGGGCAAGTTAGAAATTAAACACGGATGGAACCAAGTTGGTCACAAAGATTCTGATGCCAAGGCTCAGCCTAGCTATGAAAAAGGGAACCGTGATCGAATGGTTCAAGAAAGAAGGTGACACCGTAGAGAAAGGTGAGCCCCTTGTAGAAGTACTCACCGAAAAAGTGACGTACGACATAGAAGCTCCCTCTTCTGGGGTTCTTCGCAAAATCTTAGTGGAAGTGGGCGCCGAAGTTCCAGTTGCTGGGATCCTCGCTGTCATAGCCGCTCCAGACGAGGAACTCCCAGTACTCGAAGTTGCTGCTGAGCCATCTTTGGAAAGAGTTGAGGAGCGAATCATCGCTTCTCCTGCGGCTAAGAGATTGGCTAAGGAGTATGGTGTCGATTTAATTCAAGTTAAGGGCACTGGTCCAGAAGGAAGGATTGTCGAAGAAGACCTCAGAAGATATGTTGAAGCGAAAGAGGTCGCACCGAAAATTCGGGAAGTGATTCCGTTAACTGGAATTCGCAAAACAGCAGCAGAGAGAGTTTCCCTGAGTGCTCGAACAGCTCCTCACACTACACTAAACATGGAAGTGGACATGTCAAAGGCTGCAAAACTTCGTGAAGAAATTGCAGTGTCTTACACCGATATGGTGACGAAGGCTACTGCAAAGGCTCTTGTGGAGCACCCTATCATCAACTCAACATTAGATGGTGCACAAATCAAAGTTTTCCATGACATTAACTTAGGTGTTGCCGTAGCCACCGAAAAGGGATTGATTGTTCCAGTAATACAGAATACTGACAGTAAGACACTTGAGGAAATCGCCTCAAAACTGAAAGAACTGGCAGATAAGGCGAGGCAAGGCAAACTTACAAAGGATGAACTGACTGGTGGAACCTTCACCATCACCAACCTCGGTATGTATGGAGTTGACACATTCACGCCCATTATAAATCCACCTGAAACGGCCATATTGGGTGTCGGAAGATTAACTGAGAAACCAGTTGTGGAAAACAAGAAAATCGTAATCAAACCCATAATGAACCTAAGTTTATCCTTTGACCATCGAGTCGTCGACGGTGCCCCGGCAGCCCAGTTTCTCCGAAAAATAAGGAAATTCTTGGAAAACCCTGAAATTCTGCTAGCTGCGCGTGCTTGATGATTCATGATTCAGATTCTAAATTCATAACCTATTTTTCCAAGAAGAGTTTATCGTTTAAGCAAGACTGCTGGTGCTTTCTAAATGGTAGCATCATCTATTAAATTACGAAATAGAGTTCATAGACCCAAAGAACTACTTGGAGAAATTTATGGGGAGCACGTCGCAGTTGAAATTAGTGATTGCGACGTATGTAAGCATGCCATATGTTCGTCCGATGGAATCTACTGTGGCAAATTAAGAGAACATACGAATGGTGTGGTATCTTGTCCGCATTTTGATACTGAACCCTTGGAATACAAGCTATATAGAAGAAGTTAGACTATATGAAGTGAAAAACATGAAGTGTCCCAACCAAGACTGCAATAATGACGTCAACACCTCCAAGCAGAAGAAGGTGGAAGGTAACTTTTACTGTTGTACCGACTGCGGGACTATAATTTATCGAAAGAATGCAAAACACAAAAAGTGACAGTAGCATACACTCGCTTGGTTTTGAACAGAATAATGCTCACTCACTGTTCAAGCAGAAGAGGACACAATAAGGCCATTTAGTTTTCAGGTCAGCAGTCCACTTCTCGATGAGTTTCTGTCGATCACTGTTCTCAGTTTTAACAAATAGACCTGCGCGACGGGCTCCCGTCCGCATTTTCCGTAACAGTTCAATGTTGTTGCAGGCTGCAGGTTGGTCGCAATCACCACACTCGGGTATATTCTTGTTCGAGGCACAGGTTCTCATTTCACAGTTTGACCTTCCATCGCCTTTCAAACATCCCCGACATAAAGGCATGGCTTGTATTGATGTGACTCCCTTCATGAATTCCGTGAAATCGAAGTCTTTGGGAGCCCATTCTTCGAGACCATACCTTCTTATGATCTCCTTGTATCTTTTCGTTAGTTCTCTTAAGGTTCCGTTGCCTGCTACACAACTGCCACACCAGATTCCACAAAAACCGATTTGATTCTTCACATTTTCAAAAGGTTTAGCTTTCAATGAAAATGGCTCCCAGCAAGCTTATCCAGACGTAAGAGTCAATATGATATAAAACAGTTCGCTAGGATTTTTTAGTGTCCTTTATGTTTTCTTTTAAAGCGTCTACAAGCTGGCTGATTTTCCAGAGTACTGCAGCTACCATTACGCCGATTAGAAGCCAAGTTATTGAAGTAATTATGGTTGCAACATCCCCGTTCACGGTTTCACCTCCCTTGAGCAGTATAAGTTTCTGTCCAATCAGGCTGATGTGGCGCAGTGCCTTTTTGAAGCATCTCATTCCACTCGCTGTCGGAGAGCCTTTGAAAACCTAGCATAGGAAACTCGTAGTAACTGAAGACAGGCCCGACCGCAGCTATTGTTTCTCCTTGAGGCGTTTCGTAAATCACTATGATAAAGGTGACATAGCCTGTTGCTGCGTGAAGCACTTGAGGAGGCTGTCCTCTCGGTCGTAAGTCTCCTGCAGCTGTCATAACATCTGCTATGCACGGAACCTTGCTGTCTTCTATGTTTGCTTTTTCTATTAGTGTTGGATACCATCCGAGTTTTTTGGGTGGTTCGCCGCATATTCCACTGTCTTTTACAACGGCGACATTTCGGATGAAATCCATTTCTTCTTTTGTAAGTGTTGCACCACTGAGTTCTTTTTCGCTGATGTCATAGAGGGTCAGAGTAATATTCGCCATCTCCTCTAGAACGCTCTCCCAAGATGGATTGAGAACTTGAACTTCCTCGAGAAAACTTATGGTTTCTAAGCAGAGAGCTTGCATTCCATTGTAAAATTCCGGATATGGTTCCACGTATCCAGTAGGTATCTCACATATTATTCCTATAGAGTAAGGCTGCTTTGCATACAGGATAGTGTCATGACGTAGCTGAGCCCACGAACCTAAAACCGTATTCAGTTTTTCGTCTTGCCAAGCAAATGTCTGCATGAAAGATGGGTAACATTCATCAGGTATTGTAGTAAGTAAGGGACGAAGGATATACAACCAGGAGAAGTAGAGGCTGCTTTCCCAATATTCTTTTGGAAACTTGGCGAATTCGTTAGTAAGACTGTCCAAGTTGCGTTTATAGTTGTATTTCTGGATTTCCGATTCGAGGTTTTGAATGGCTCTTTCTGATCCTAGCACAGCTGCTACGTCAAGTCCAGAGCCCAGAAGTCTAACAGTATCTTTGAAAGGTGGAACTCGATCATAAGTAACGTTTTGAAGAACGTATGAATCTGGCACAAATCTCTGTCCCATAAATTGGAAAATCTTTGGAAATTCCATAGGCTCATCGTGAATTTTGAGATAAATAACGGAAGAAAAGATTTTGGAGGTAGTATATTGGGGCTTTTCTAGTTCTGTTCTTAATTTTTGGATGTTGTTGGCGTCCTCAAGACGGTTTAGTTGGAAGGGTTCTCCAAAGACCATATTAGTTGCATTATGTAAACTGATTGGAGTTATACTATCAGCAACTCCTGCAAAAAGAGAAGTAACTTGGTAAACTCTCTTCCAAAGGGTTAGAGTTTCTTCGTTAGAGAAGAGTATGTGAGTTGCCACTACTGCCGGAAGAAGGGACTCATCCTTATCTATGGCGAATATTTTTCTACCGAGCCACATCATGCATCTAAAATAGGACTGCAATTCTGGATCTTCTTCGTAGTGACCTCTGGGTTTATATTGTGTATAATCTTCGCCTGGATATTGCTCTACTATTTCGGCATCAAGGATTTTCTGAACAATTGTTGTAGCTTCATCGTGAACTGGTGAAGGTATGTAGAAACCGCGGTCAATGAGAGAGGCAGCAACTGAAAAATATAGGAGTACTTCTTTTGCGGCTTCTTTTAAGTGGCTTGATGGTACCGAAAGATAGAATTCGAAACTCTTTTGGGAGAGCTGACGGGTTAATTGCTTGGTCATGGGAATCAAGTGTTCTTTTTCCACATCTTTCAAAAGATTGTCGAAGATCAAGTGATAAAGGTGAAGAATGGAGTCTGTGGTTATTAAGACTGGGAGGTCTCTACGAAATACTGTGCAATAAACATCTTCCATCGTCTCCATATGAAGGTTAGAAATGACAACAAAGCCGTTCTGAGATAGCATGTCCAAGGCGTCCTCACTGAACTTCAAAGCCGTTTTAACTTGTTCAAGATATTCCACTTCTTCGAGGCTAAGTGTTACAGATGATTGCAAGTTGTCAATGTTTGCCTGAGTAGGTTTCAGATTAAGAAGAGGAAGAGAAAGAAGTCCACTCAAGGATACAGAATCGTAAGTGTCCGAAACAGGCAAATTTGGACCATAGTTGTTTGGAAACGAACAGCAAAGAAGTTGTGCGCCAATTAGTAGAGCCAGAATCTGAATGAAGGGGATATGAAGTTTATGGATGATTTTTTTCAATCAAATTCATCCTGGAAGTACGATAAGTCCAACTATAACCTTTTGAGATTCGTAGGTTTAATACTATGCTTTAGAACAATCTGTTCTAAAACTTAGAACACATTGATTTTCTTGATAAGCAGAGAACTGCAATGGTTAAATGCTTCCCCAAACTTTTTACTTCTAGAGTTGACTTAGTTCCGCACATTACTGGAGAATGAAAGTTGAAGCGTTTCCCGAAAACTGAGTATCATGTTCCCTTTTTTGATGAGGTGGGATACGTAAGAAAATTGTGTCCGACCTGTGGCGTCTATTTTTGGACTCAACATCCTGATCAGAAATCCTGTGGAGAAGCAACTTCAGAAGGCTGCGCGACACAGACTTTTATAGGAAACCCACCTACACGTAAGAGTTACCGTTTTAGGGAAATGCGAGAGGCATTTCTCTCTTTCTTTGAGAAATATGATCATAAAAGGATCAAGCCGTACCCGGTTGTTGCAAGGTGGAGAGACGACCTCTATTTCACCAGCGCCAGCATCGTTGACTTTCAGCCCTACGTTACAAATGGAATAGTTCCTCCACCAGCCAATCCTCTCGTCATAAGCCAGCCTTGTATCAGATTTGTCGATGTCGACAATGTAGGCCCCACTTTCGGTCGTCACCTAACCGTTTTTGAGATGGGTGGGCATCACGCATTTAACTATCCAGACAAGGCAGTGTATTGGAAGGATCAAACCGTACGATATCATCATGAGTTTGTCGTAAAGGAGTTGGGGGTCAAATCCGAGGAGGTCATTTACAAAGAAGATGTGTGGTCTGGAGGTGGCAACGCTGGACCCGACCTAGAAACAATCGTTCGAGGTTTGGAACTCGCCACACTGGTATTCATGAAGTTCAAAGTAATCAACAATGAGTTCGTTGAGTTACCCATAAGAACAGTTGACACGGGATACGGAATCGAACGTTACACTTGGCTATCGCAAGGTGCCTTAAGCGGTTTCCACGCAATCTATGGTACTATTTTAGACGAAATTATGAAAATGGCAGGCATGAGCAGAGCAGATGATAAACTGTTGGCAAAGGTTTCGGAAGTTTCTGGGTTAATGAGCCTCAAAAAGACTGTTAGCCCTTTGACAGCTCGAAAAAAGATTGCAAAATACGTTGAGATGAACTTAGATGAACTTGACAAAGTATTAGTTCCTGCTGAGAATGCCTTTGCTATCGCAGATCACACCAAATGCTTGGTGTTTATGCTTGCTGAGGGTGTTGTTCCCTCAAACGTGCGTGAAGGGTACCTGACTAGACTTATGATTCGTAGAACTTATAGACTTCTAAGAAACCTCACAATCGAAGATAAGATGTTTGACATAGTTAACATGCAAATCTCTCACTGGTCTAAAGATTTCCCACACCTAAAGGAAATGCAAGATGAAATCTTAGAAATCCTCTCGGTGGAACAAGACAAGTTCAAGGAGACACTAAAGAGAGGACGATCTCTGATCAATAGAAGATTAGATGAGTTGTGGAACCCGACAGTTAGTGTTCAGGAAGAGATTTCTAGTGAAATGCTAGTAGAACTGTATGATTCTCATGGGCTTCCCCCTGAGTTTGTTCAAGGAATTGCTGAAGACAGGGGATTTCCTGTTAGAATGCCCGAGAATTTCTATATGATGGTTGCTGAGAGGCATGTTCAAGCTCCCCAAGTTCAGGAAGAAGAAAAAATAAAAGGACTAGAGGCTTTGGTTTCTGATCTTCCTGAAACACGAATGCTCTATTATGAGGACTCGTATATTTCTGAGTTTGAGGCACAAGTTCTTCGAATCCTAAAGGGTCAGTATGTTGTATTAGATAAGACGGCCTTTTATCCGGAGGGGGGAGGTCAACCAGCAGATCATGGCAGATTAGAGTTTAACGGAAAACGATTAGAGATTATGGATGTTCAAAAAATCGGGAATGTTATTGTTCATGTTGTGAAGAATGCCTCGGCTCTTAAAAGTGGAAACATAGTGAAAGGGAGTATTGATTGGGAAAAGCGAAGTAGTCTGATGAAGCAACACACTGCAACACATGTTGTTAATGGTGCAGCTCGAAGAGTGCTGGGGCAACATGTTTGGCAGGCTGGTGCCCAGAAAGATATTGACAAGGCGAGACTTGACATCTCCCACTTCCAGCGACTAACCCTTGAAGAGGTACATAAAATCGAGCAGTTAGCCAATCAAGCGGTGATCAAGCATATACCAGTTGAAACTTCATGGGTGCCTCGAATAGACGCAGAGAAGCAGTATGGCTTTAGATTATACCAAGGAGGCGTGGTGCCTGGCAAAGAAATCAGAGTAGTGAAGACTGGAGACTGGGAAGTCGAAGCCTGTGGAGGAACCCACCTAAAAAACACAGGAGAAATAGGATTCATAAAAATCCTTCACACAGAAAGAATCCAAGATGGCGTTGAACGAATTGTCTTCAGTGCCGGAATCCCAGCACTAAAGGCCGTTCAAAAAGAGGAAGCATTGCTTTGGAAGGTCTCTGAGTTAATTAATGCACCTCTTGAAAAGGTAGAAGCCACAACAAAACGCTTGGTTCGGGAGTGGAAAGAAGCTCGACGTGAAAGGAAGCGTCTTATCAAAGAACTCGCTGCTGGTCATGAGGGCATCCAGGCAGGTGTGAAAAGGGAAGGCGAGCAAATCGGAGAAGTAAAGTTTGAGTGGCTAGAGTTTGAAAAATTAGATGTTGACCGCATGATCGAAACAGCCAGAGAGATAACTAGTGTGAGTCCAGATACAATCACCGTTTGTTCTGGTGTGGATGGAAAAACCGCGAGGATAGTAGTAATGGCTGGAAAGGATGCATTGGATGTAGGGATTAACTCAGCTGAAATTTCAGGTGTAGTAGCATCCGTGTTAGGTGGTGGAGGTAGCGGCAGACCTGATTTTGCTCAGGGAGGCGGAACGCTAGTAGACAATTTATCTGAAGCACGGAAAAAGGCTGAAGAAATAGTGAAGAAACAACTGCAACGTTAACTCTCCAAGCAGACAATAAGATTAAAATAAGTCTTTTTGGTTATAGGTGGATGGTGCTATAAATGAGGGATCGTTTCCTCCAACCCTACTAGTAAAACTTTTAACTCCCAGGGCACCTCAGAGGCTTCCATGAAGATTCTGAAAGGCATCGAAGCAAAATGGCAGAAGGCATGGGAAAAAGCGAAAATCTTTGAGGCTGACCCAGATCCAAATCGAAAAAAGTGTTTTGTAACCTTTCCATACCCATACATGAACGGCCCACTACATGTGGGACATGCCTTCACTGCAGCACGGGTCGATGCCTATGCTCGATTCAAGCGGATGCAAGGCTATAACGTCTTGTTTCCTTGGGCTTGGCATTGGACAGGTCAACCCCTTGCCGGAGCGAGCGAACGCGTAAAATGTGGAGATAAAGACTTCATTCAAGCTTTAAAGGAAATTGACGGGGTCTCAGAGAGGGATTTAGAAAAATTTGTGGTCCCAGTTTACATGGCTTCTTACTATACAAAAGAAAGCCATGAAGTTGCAAAACGTGCCGGTTTTTCCATAGACTGGAGAAGAGAGTTTCATACCACCAGCCCAGCTTTCAACAAATTCATCGAGTGGCAATATGAACTGCTGCGACAAAAAGGATACGTGGTCAAAGGAACCCATCCAGTTGTGTGGTGTGCCCATTGTGAGAGCCCTACAGGAGACGCTGACAGGCAAGAAGGAGAAGGAGTTAGGCCAGAAGAGTACACTCTTATCAAGTTCAAGATGGATGACGCCTACTTGCCAGCAGCCACCTTCAGACCTGAAACAATCTACGGCGTAACCAACATGTGGATAAACCCAGACGCCATCTACGTGAAAGCTAACGTAAATGATGAACAGTGGGTCATCAGCGAAATTGCCGCTGACAAACTTAAGGAACAAAAGCGAAAGGTGGAAGTCATTGAGCGGTTTAAGGGCAGAAAGATCGTCGGGAAATTCTTTGTAAACCCAGTGGATGACAGAAAACTGCTTATTCTGCCAGGCTGGTTCGTAGACCCCGCTCATGCAACTGGAGTTGTCTACAGTGTTCCAGCCCATGCACCCTACGACTGGTTGGCCTTAAGAGACCTACAAAAGAAGCCAGAAATGTTAAGAGAGTTCGGAATCAACCCGGACATGATCAAAGGAATACAGCCAATCTCCATGATTGAAGTGGAAGGATTCGGAGAATACCCAGCTATCGAAATTGTGGAGCAACTCGGAGCCAAGGATCAATATGATCCAAAGGCTGAAGAGGCAACAAAAATTCTTTACAAGAAGGAGTTTCATGGTGGTGTTCTGAAAGACATTTGTGGAAACTATGCCAAAGAAGTTGTTTACGAAATCAAAGACAGCCTAATCCTAGATTTCAAAGAAAAGGGCATAGCTGACTCCATGTATGATTTGCCCCAATCAGTTGTATGTCGTTGCCTAACCCCATGCATAGTTAAAGTGTTGAGGGGCCAGTGGTTCCTGAAGTACTCAGATGAGGAATGGAAAGAGAAAACTAAGGATGCACTGATGAAGGCAGTTGTTTATCCTAACTCTGCAGTTCAATGGTTCATCAATGTTATTGATTGGTTCAAAGAGTGGGCTTGCGCCAGAAAGACTGGTTTAGGAACACCATTGCCTTGGAGTCCAGGTTGGATAGTTGAGACGCTAAGTGATTCAACCATTTACATGGCGTTTTACACAATAAACACGCACATCAAGAAGCACGGTATAAAGCCTGAACAACTAACTAACCAAGTATTCGACTACATATTCTTTGGCAAAGGCGATATCCAAAAGGTGGGCGAAGCGTCCAGTATTGACCATGAAATCTTAGATTCAATGCGACAAGAGTTCCTATACTGGTACCCAGTTGACCTGCGAAACTCTGCAAAGGAACTGGTTCCAAACCATCTAACCTTTTTCCTCTTCCATCATGTGGCACTGTTTCCGCCTGAACACTTGCCAGAAGCAATTGGAGTAAACGGCATGCTAATGATTCAAGGGAAGCCGATGCATAAGTCTAAGGGCAATTTCGTAACCCTAAGAAGTGCCATTAATGAATATGGAGCAGACGCCACACGATGTGCACTGCTATTAGCCGCCGAAGGAATGGATGACCCGGATTGGAGAAGTGAAAACGTCGGTGATGTCAGAAACAAATTGAGGGCTTTCTACAATCTTGCGTCCAACATTATTGAACGAAGAGAAAATGAAAAATTTGGGCATCTAGAAGAATGGCTACTTAGCAGAATGCAGCATCGAATCAACAATATAACGGAAAACATTGAGGTGATGAAGACCAGAACCTCCATAGAAAATGCTTTCTTCGAAGTCTGGAACGACTTTCGCTGGTACATGCGACGAAAGAAAAAGACCAACTCAGACGCTTTAAACAAAGCCTTGGAAACATGGATACGACTGCTAGCACCTTTCGCTCCACACATATGCGAAGAGATATGGAAAAAAATGAAAAAAGAAGGTTTTATCTCGTTAGCCGAATGGCCAACCTACAACAAAAACAAAGTAAACATAAGGGCTGAAGAAACCGAAAGCCTGATTGAAAATGTTCTAGAAGATACCTTGAACATTCATCGAGCAACAAAAATGTTGCCATCAAAAATCTATTACTACTCAGCTGCACCATGGAAGTGGAAAGTTTACATGAAAGCATTGGATAACTCAATGCATGGCAGAGTTGTTGTACGCGACCTTATGAAGGAACTGATGCGTGATCCGGAACTTAGAAAGACAGCAAATGAAGTTGCAAGGTTCATTAATGTCATCGCCTCTGAAGTAAATGAAATGAGCGAAGGTAGAAAGCAGAGACAACTGGAAACAGAAACAATCGACGAGTATCAAGTGTTAAAGGAAGCTGTAGACTTTTTCACAAGAGAATTCAACGCAGAAATCTGTGTATATACGGAAGACGACCCAAAACGCCACGACCCTAAGAGGAAAGCCGCACTCGCTAGACCTTATCGCCCAGCCATTTTCATCAAATTTCAAGGGTCTTAGATCAGTGTTCCTTTGATTCCTAAAATTCTCTTGGAGACGGATTGATTCTTGCTGCTGACATGATGTTGTAGGGGCAGATTTTTATGCATGTCGAGCAGTCTGTGCCGTTTTCCCACCAGAAAAGATAGCATCGTTCAACGTCGACATACCATTTTAATGCTCCTGGATTATTAGATCGGCACGTCACTTCGAAGGTTGGTTCATTGTCCATTGAAATTGCTTCTGTCTCGCAGTGTTTGGCGCACAACTTACATTTTTTGCAAAACTCTTTTACGCCGAATTCGATGGGTTTGTCGTATTTCAGTGGAAGATCTGTGAAAATCTTGCAGAGTCTAATTCGTGGACCGTAATGAGGGGTTATTAACAAGCCGTTGCGACCTAGTTCTCCTAGTCCAGCGTCAATCGCAAGGGGGATGCTTAGGGCTGTATCGTTTCCACATTGGATTGCTTCGTATCCGAGGTTCCGGATAAACTCGCCCACACCAGCAAGTATAAATGCCATTTTCGAATATCCGACTCCCGTGGAAGCTGCGGCAGGAGCAGCTGGAGAGGTTGTAATTCCCCCTGCATCCATTTCAACTGCCATCACAATAGCGTTCTCAAATCTCTCAGGAATTTTAACGTCTGCGTATAGCCAGTTTCTGTTGAGTCTACAGATTCCAATAAGGGATGCACCGAAAAGCTTTGCTGCTCGCTTGATAAAGGCATTTGTCTTCTGGGGGTCATCAACTTCATGTTTCGTTTTTGTCCAGTCAATTCCAATATTGTCTACTGGTGTTCTGTATGTCTTAATTTTGGTCCATGAGAATCCTCCTGCGAAGGCGTCGTGTATTATCCATGAGGCGTAAGCCAAGGCAAAGTCTACTCTTGAATAGCCATCTTTTCCTTGAGTAACCACATCAAGGACCTTTTCGTCGTACCTTTTCTTATAGCCTTCCCATGAAGAGTCCCACATAACTCTTTCAAAGATGATGGCTTTTTGATCAAAACGCTGAAGTTTAGAGTGTTCAACAATATAGGATGGCTTTTGCACAGTCTTTATGGAAATTTTCGGGATTTTTCCTTTGTGCTTGGAAGTTTTTATGTCGTGTGACGTCATAATCTAACCTTCAAATGAAAGATAAGGGGCTTTTGTCAAATTAAATCCGTCGCTGTTGATGTTTTGAAACAAAGAGGGTTTTCGATTGATCGTGCGCGCACATCATAAGAATAACAAAACCTAAAATCATTGAGTGCTTGTTAGCCACTAGTTAATCTAGTTTATGTCTACATATGGGTTAGAATTATATTCGAGCAAATCAAAGACTTCAACTAACAAAGGGCCCGTGGCCTAGTACGGATAAGGCGTCGGCCTTCTATTGTGAGTGGAAGACAGCCGAAGATCCTGGGTTCAAATCCCAGCGGGCCCGCCAATCTTTGCTGCGCGCGCTACTCTAGAGGAGTTCTCCCTCTCCTCCTCCCCCCTAGGGGGTCCCGTGAGCCCTGCCTGCACTCGCCATAGACAACTTACAGTCTTATTTTAATAGAGAATGATTGAACTATCATTAGGTGAGATTGGTGGAGGTTCAGATAGTTAAAATAGACATACCGGAGGGTTGCAATGTAATATTAGGGATGGCCCATTTCATCAAAACGGTCGAGGATCTCTATGAGGCGTTAGTGAACGCGGTTCCTGACGTCAAGTTCGGCATCGGTTTTTGTGAGAGTTCTGGGCCATGCTTGGTACGATGTGAAGGTAATGATGAAGAAATGAAGAATTCGGCCGCTCATTACGCATTAGAATTAGCCTGTGGACACGCTTTCATCATTTTCATGAAAAAAGCTTATCCGATCAACGTTTTGACCAAGATCAGGAACGTGCCAGAAGGATGTTGTATATACGCCGCAACAGCCAACCCTCTAGAAGTAATTGTCACAGAAACCAACCAAGGCCGAGGAATCCTCGGCGTCATCGACGGCATGAAAAGCAAAGGAATCGAAACTGAACAGGATGTCAAAGCCAGAAAGGGGTTCCTCAGAAAGATAGGCTACAAACTGTGACCTTCTCAGCGAAAGCGACCTGATAAAAATGATGAGTAAGAAGACCTATTCACCCTACGTCAAGTGCAATCTTTGGGAAGATTTTGTACAATTCTCTAAAGGGGCCGAGACTGTAGTGTATAATTTTAGTATAAAAGAAGGTTCCTTTCATGTTTATGCCATCAAAGAGAGAATCTACACTCACAAAGAGCTTATTCCTCTCCCTCAGAAAACTGAAATTACAAAAAATGGATCCAAGTGGAAATTCAAAAGTTACACAATAAATAATGAAAAGCAACCCAAAAACTCAAGTGACCTCGTTGTTTTCAGCCGCCAACCTCTCCAGAAAAAACTTGAGTGCGGTATACCATACACCGTGATCCCAAAACTTAGTAGAAAAAAGGGGAAATGGACGATTTCATTCAAGGGTGAACTCAATCCGAAAACAGTGTCTCAATTTTTATCTGAAACGCTAAAGATCTCTAAGGATCGGGTTATTGAAGGAGATGTCTACAGTCTCTAATGAAGTGCGGTGAAAAAATTTTTACCTAAAATGGTACGTTAGTTTGTTAGTCCAGGGAAGAGATTGAGGAGGCGCCACCTTTACAGAAAGAATCTACTCCTAAGACAGACAAAATAAAGCCGCAATACGCACATATGCTAATTGGTGCAGCATTTACCATATTTTGCTTCTACATTTTCACGCATTTACTTGAGGGCCCAGCCCTCGTCACTATCCTAGTTTTCAACCTGTTGTCCATTATCTTAACATTTCCCCTCAAAGGTCCACTTTGGTGCAAACTCACTTGGCTAGGGATGGGCAATTGTGTCGGAATAATGTGGAATTTAGTTCGTTTCTCGTTGATCACGGTCACAACTGGAATCAAACCTGAAGCCTCAACTTTAGTCAACTTTTTCTTAGGACCTGCCACTGATTTCATATGGTTAGTGCCAGTCTGGGCTCTTGGACTTTCTACTTTATCCTCCTTGGAGCACCGAAAGAGGAGATAAAACGAAGTGATATTGAATATAGTTTTCATCCCTTTCGTCATAATTATGCTAACTTATCTCCTTCGCCACTACATCTTCACAATGGTAGCACTCTATTATCACCGTGGGCAACCTCATCCCACGCCGCAAAGCGGGACATATCAACCTACGGTATCGGTTCTCATTCCAGCCCGCAACGAAGAAAGAGTAATTGCGCGAATTCTCCAAAGAATGATTGAATTGACATATCCAAAAGACAAGCTTCAGATTATTGTAATTGACGACGCATCTACAGATAAAACCAATGAAATTGCCGATAAATATGCGGAGAAATGCGAGTCAATGACAGTGGTTCACCGCTACCGTAATGGTGGAAAAGGAAAATCAACAGCATTAAATGAAGGACTAAAGTATGCAACCGGTGAAATAATCTATTGTTTTGACGCCGACTACTATCCACAACGTGACATCATCGAAAACCTGACTACCTATTTTACTGACCCCAGAATCGGAGCAGTGCAAGGAAGAGTTACCGTCTTAAACGAACCCAACACCTTAGTCACAAGACTTGTAGCCTTAGAACGCATAGGCGGCTACCGGATTGATCAAAAAGCGCGAGATGACCTACAACTTATACCACAATTCGGCGGAACTGTTGGAGGGTTCAGACGCAATCTGATAGAATCCCTCGGTGGATGGGATCCCAACATGCTAGCCGAAGACACAGACTTAACCTTCCGAGTATATCTCGCGGGATACAAGATCCGCTATGGCAATGAAGCAGAATGCTACGAAGAAGCCGTTGAAGGCTGGCGATCTTACTGGCATCAACGGTGTAGATGGGCCGCAGGACATATGCAGTGCGCCTTCAAACATTCATGGCCCCTAATAAGAAACAAAAACTTACGGTTAAGAGAAAAAGTGGATGGGTTCTTATTGCTTAACGTGTATTTTATTCCGATCTTTGTGGGGCTTGCTTGGCTCCTTGGAGCAATAATGTTTCTCACGCAATCCTTATCGGGGGCTACGCTATATTGGATTCCTCTTTCCATTACTGTTTATAGCACAACCGGAAATTTTGCCCCCTTTTTCGAAGTTGGTATAGGTGCCTATCTCGATGAACGGAAGGAAGCGTGCCTCCTTATACCTTTGTTGTGTCTAGTCTTTTTATATAACATGTTGATTTGCACGAAAGCTTTCCTTGATCTTTGCATATCAAAGGTTTCGGGAAATAATCAACATAAATGGGTAAAAACGTCTCATAATGGGGGAATCAGTTACCGGGTAAATACATTAAAGGATGATGATGCAGATGCTTGAAATTCCTTGGTTATTTGTTCTCTTGATCATGGCATTATGTGGTTTTACTGTATTCCTTTTCTTACCAAGTATTTTAGAGTTGAAACGCCCAAGAAATCATGGACCACGAAGAATCCTTAAAGATGAGATTAAAGGAATCGATGAAACTGTGATTGGCTCTCGAAGGCTTGAGTTACCATTTTTTGTCAAAGGATACATCCCAGAAAATTTGCAACAAACCATAATGAGCCTTGATGGAAAGAAGATCTCAAAAATTGACGCAGATACTACTAAGATAGTTGGTAATATGAAATTTCCTTCAGGTATTGAAATACTAGAAAATATCGTGATAGAAGGTCATTTAACAATAGGAGATGAGTCTCGTTTTCACGGTAGTGTTCAAGCGTCTGAAAATGTGAAAATTGGATGCAATGTCATTGTGGAGAAAGATTTGGTGTCTGGGAAAGACATCAGCGTAGACAAAAATACGGTGATAAATGGGTCATTGAATGCCAAGGGTTCAGTTCAGTTAGGTCCAAACGCTTTGGTGAGACTTTCTCTTTTTTCTGGAAGAAACGTTGAGTTAGGTCAAGGTGCTAAGGTTACTAAAAATATTATTTCAGGTGGTTTCATCGTATCCCATGAAAATCTAAAACCATAGAAGAGACTTTGATAATAGGTTGAGGTTATTTAGCGTTCTTGTATCTTAGGCTTTTGACACTAAAGATTTGGCGTTTTTCCATTGGTCTTGGAGGATCTCCAGATTGCTTAAGACGTTTGAATGAAGAGAATAGAAAATGTAGCAGAGATAGGCACATTGATTACACTGACTGAATTCTGCTCGAAGGTTTTGGAATTTTGGGCTGTGCCAAACGTCAGGTAGTTCAAATATGGAAGCAACCGGTTCCCGTAAATGACAACCTGCAACATTACCAAGATGATCCACCATTAAGAAACTTTGGAGAGCCTTACATTCCCATATTCTTTGACCGTTCAGGAAGAATTGTTTCAGGGCTTCTAGTGTTTTGTTGGTGATGAAGATTCCTTTTCGCTCTTTTTTCATTTCTATTAGGGCGTCACAGATTTTCGCCATGGTTTCTATGTCGGTGATTTCGAATTCGTCTTGTCTTTTTCCTATTTGAAACAGTCGGTTTTCTGATGGGTAGTCGTACCAGTATAAGCAATACCACACGGGAATGCCGTTATAGGTGAAATATCTTGTGAAGTCGATGATTTCATTTAAGTTCAGTTGAGAGATTGTGGGTGAGACTCCTACATTGATGCCTTCTTTCTGGAGGATTTCTATGCTTTCCATTGATTTTTTCCAGGCGCTTGGAACTCCTTTTATGTAGTCGTTCTTTTCCTCGTTTAACGTGTCTAAGGAAATGGCAACGAAATCTGCATTACGTAAGGCATCGATCTTTTTCACTGCCATGCTACCGTTGTCATAGATGGTCGTTATGAAACGTTGTGAGGAGTAGTCGATGATTTCAGCAATGTCGTCTCTTATCAAGGGGTTTCCTCCCGAGAGAACAATCTCCACTACGCCCAACTTTTCTAGGATGCCGAAGCCTTCTTTGATTTCTTCGGTTGACAACTCTTTCTGGTTTTGTGGTTCACGCCAAACTGTGCATCCTTTGCAGCGGTAATTGCATCTACGTGTTAGAAGCCACTGTGCATGGTAAGGATTATTTGGAGTAAGAGAACGCTTCATCAAACCCAAGAGTTTTCGTGAAGAGAGCCTCATCGTAATTGTGAACTCCAAACACCCTACAGATTAAGGTTGAGCTGACACTCGATGTTTTAAAGGTTTATGTGCCTCAGCGAACTGGAGACCAAACCGTTGATATGGGTTTTCCCCGTAACGTGAAGGAGACGTAGTCTGTTATCCATGTGCCAACAACTTTGAAAAATCCAAGTTTTCGGAACCGCCTCAACGATTCCTGCACAGTGAGGTCTTTGATGAATACAAATTTGCCAAGCTTGGACACGCGACGTGCAAGTTCGTGGTCTTCTAGACAGGGTATAGTTTCGTTAAATCCACCAACGGCCAGAAAGCTCGTTCTCTTGACTGCGAGAAATTCACCTCGAGAGTGAGGCTGGAATTTAGTGCAAATCTGAAGAAGCATATTATAAAACTGGAAGAACACTTTCTCACTGAAAGTTGGATGTTCAGGCACTATGTGACAAGTCGCCCCAACGACTGTGAGATCGTTGAATGCATCAAGGACTTTTTCCGCAAAATCTGCAGGAGGTTTTACATCGGCGTCTAGAAATACAAGAATGTCTCCGTTTGCTTGACGAGCTCCATGATTCTTTGCCTTCGATATTCCTCGTTCTTTTATCAGATATGCTTTGTCGGTGAATTGCTTTGCAATCTCGATTGTGTTGTCTTGACTTTTACTATCGACTACAACAATTTCAATAGGAGGGTCCATCTCAGCCACTCTGGACAAGACTTTTACTATGTATCTTCCTTCCTGAAATGTGGGAATAATCACTGAAATTCTCTGAGTTTGCGTCTGCATAGATCATCTTCACTATCTGTTATTTCTAGACACCCCACATAAATTTAACCAAAAATTCTTGTGTACGCTAAATGTCAGTTGGAGGAACCCTGCGTATCTATGTAAAAGTTTCTAGGGGCACAGTTCTTCCTTTTTCTAAGAATGGAACAATGTTGAAAACGTTCATTCTGGCACAGAATGCTACATCATCTCCGAACCCCTTACTTTTCAGGTATTGGGCGTGACTGCCTCGTTGAATGACTTTCTTTAATGAACGCCTTGCTCTTTCAAAACTCAGCAATGATACTATAGCTGTGTCACTAAGTTGTGCTTTCCCCGGTGGGAAACTTTCAGTAATTGCTCCGGCACAAAGAAAGTCTTCTAAAGAGAATTGCCCCTCTTTGCCAGCTAGCACGAAGGAAACTCCAGTTTTTTCATTTTCAGCAATTTTAAGCGATGCTTCAGCAACAGCTCTGGCGTTTAGAAAGGCGCCGATTAACACCCATTTTCCCTGTTCTGATAAGAGAATGGCTTTTGTTCCGCTTGTTGTGGTTAATATTATCCTTCTACCTCTAACATTTTCAGGAGAAAACTCGAGGGGCGAATTTCCTAAAGCGAACTTTTTTGGTTTTAATCCTTTTCGTTCACCAGCAATCACGAACTCTGGATGTTTCTTCTTTAGCCTTCGTGCTTCTGAAATGGTCTTTACAGGAGTTATATCAGTGGCGCCGTTTGCCAAGGCTGTAACGATTGTGGAGCAACATCGCAAGGCATCGATTACAACCATAACGTCTCTTCTCTTGACAGCTTTAACCGTATCCTCAGTAAAGAATCCCAAGTTTATGGAGGGCTTCAAATCTGCATCTCCGTGGCCAAACAGAATTTGTCAGAATGAACACTAGGTAGGTATGTTATGGCTTTCCAAAATTGTCCACAATTCCTCTTTGACAGGAATCGAAAGATCAAGCGTACTTCCATCATGGCGTAAAATGTGACATCCCTCTTCTTTTTTAAGGGCTTCCCCAACAATGGACGCCTTAATACCCTTCCTTCGAAGAGCATTTACTATTTTTTCTGCTTTGTTTGGATGACAGAAAATTAGAAGTGTTCCAGAACTGATGGTCTTCAGTGCGTCAATGTTCAAGGCGTCGCAGATCGCTTCAGTTTCTTTATGAATAGGGATTTTTTCTTCATACGCCATGATTCCTATGTTGGATGCCCAAGCGACTTCTTGTAAAGCTCCGGCTACCCCGCCCTCCGTAGCGTCATGCATTGCGTGAACTTCTCCTATTTCCATGGCGGTTAAAGCATCGTCCAACACGCTTGTCATCTGGATGAAATTTCTGGCGCTCCGAATTAATCTTTTGTCAACTTTGAGATGCAGAAACTTATCCATTTCAGTCGATAGAATTGCTGTTCCTTCAATCGCGGCTCCTTTCGTCACAATAATGCAGTCACCAATTTCTGCGCCACTTGTCCTCACAAACCCTTCCTTTTCTGCTTCGCCGATGGCAGTTGCAACAACAACGGGTCTGTTGACACTGGATGTAACCTCGGTGTGCCCGCCTATTATCGCTACATCAAGTTTCTTAGCGGCTTTATTCATCTGTTGTGTTATTCTATTCAACTGTTCTGAGTTGAAGTCTTGAGGTAAGAGCATAACAATTAGAACCCATTGGGGACGGATTCCTCTAGTTGCAACATCATTAGTGCACACGTTAATGGCCAACCATCCGATATTTTCAAGAGTACCAGTTATGGGGTCTGAATGGACAACGAGAACTCTATCTTTGAAGTCGATAATCGCAGCGTCTTCTCCTATTTTGGGACCAACGATGACGCGAGAGTTAACTGCTCCTAAACAACCAAAAACAAGCTGTTCAAGTATATTTGGTTCAAGTTTACCCACTGATAATGGTTGCTGAGTCATGTTTAACCTCCAGTGTTGACGTTGACTATTGGTTTTTCTAACTTAAGAATTGAACAGTGTGGAAAGCGGCTTCAAGTTTTGATGGATGGCAGATAACGCCATATTGCCCTCACTATCGGAAGAGCCACTATAAGACCAATTGTCATCTGACCAATGTTCACAGGAATTTCAGCTACAGCTAACACTCCAAGAAAGAATTGTTGATAGAGAAAATACCCAA
>Ga0224506_10000978_pt1 | contig 21413 bp, 19 predicted proteins | sample SF_Jan12_sed_USG_2_FD_169108 | JGI IMG/M metagenome (GOLD analysis project Ga0224506, IMG submission 169108) | Sediment microbial communities from San Francisco Bay, California, United States - SF_Jan12_sed_USGS_8_1 | ecosystem: Environmental > Aquatic > Marine > Sediment | place: USA... | reverse complement strand
AAAAGGTTACAGAATGAATTTAATATAAGAAATCTTTCGTATGGCGATGTATTCTTTCTTTCAGGCAAGCCTTGAGTACTAGACACTGAAAAGCGTTACAATAACGGGACTAAAATGGCCCGAAAGATTCTAAAGCGTTTAGCTTGGTGGAACGAATCGAAGCTACTCATTTGGTATTTAAGACTAAATCGTTTGGTAATGACCCTATTCGCCTAGGATTGATGGCATCAGCAACGACCGACTTAGAAAAAAAATATATTGAAGATTTTGTAACACAATCGACTGTCCTACACGCGTATCCAGCTTACCGCCGTTTTATACCTGGAAAGTGGGATCTACTGCGGCGGTTTTTATTTTTCGTCGGTGTAGGAAAAGTAATTTACTTCGATGACGACGTTAATGTCAAAGGTCCATCCTTTTCCGCCGGCGCTGGTCTTGATTTAGCAAAAGGCATAGTATTCAATATTGGATACCATGTTCAACAAAGCAAGATTACTGAATCACTAAGCTTCGATTCTAAAGGGCGGCCATTTTTTGGCGTTACATTAAACCGAGAATTCTGGAACATTGTAAAAGATTACTAGCTTTCACGTTTTTGCGGTCTGGCATAGTAGTGACAGGCTAAGCTCATCGCTCTTTGATCCTACCCACCACTTTCGGACACCCAGTTAAGGAGTTACTATTGCCTTAATTGGAGGGAAAGTTGGCAGAACAGAATACAAAACGAATTAATCGCCGACGCACAGAGACCTATCGGCGTGAAGCGTTGGCTTTGTCAGAGCGAATTGGTGTGACTAAAGCTGCGCAGCAAACAGGTTTAGCGGAGTTATTGATTTATGGCTGGTGTAAGGAGTACAGCGCCTTAAGCGATGAACAAAAGTGACGATCTTGCCAAAGAACACCAACGCCTGAAACGATCGCTCGCACAAAAGAAAGAGGAGCTTGCGATCATAGAAAAGGCGGTAACATATTTATGCTCTTTGGGTACTTCGCGAAGGAACTCAAGTGAAGCATGAGTTTATAAAATATCATTCAACGGAACTTCCGTGCGACACATGAGTCGAGCCTTAAGCATGTCTGCCAGTGGTTATTATAATTGGCTGAAATGAACGCCTCCCGATCGTGTGAGCCTGCGTCAGACGCGGGTTCAGTTGATCCGGGCAGCGTTTGAACAGAGTCGTCAGCGTAGCGGTTCACCGAATATTTGGCGTGATTTATTGGAAGCGGGCGATGTTTGCAATCCTAAAACGGTAGCCAATAGCATGCAGTGCCAAGGATTGCGAACGAAGGTTGCACGCAAGTTCAAAGCCACGACACACTTGAAGCACGATTTACCGGTTGCGCCTAATCGTCTGAAACAGGATTTCACCGCGAACACGATCAACCAAAAATAGGTGGGAGACATCCCCTATTTATGGGCGCAAGAGGGTTGGCTTTACTTGGTAACGATTATTGATTTGTATTCTCGTGCAGTGATTGGTTGGTCGATATCGAGGCGCGTCAATGCTGCATTGGTTTGTGATGTGTTAACCATGGCCTTATGGCGACGAGATTTTCCAACTCAGGTGGTGGTTCATAGTGATCGCCGTAGTCAATACTGCTCCAACGCCTACCAAAAACTGCTCAAGGACCATGCACGGATCTGCGCCGGGGGGTGCCAGGTAACTGGCATTCCAACCGTGACCGAAACACCTGAGTTAGCCGCTTCGCTAATTATAATGCGCAGTGCGATTTTCATTTCCTCTTTTTATCACCAACCCTGTTGTAATCAAGACTCCTAATACTACTGCGATGCAAATGAGGGCCCAATACAACTTGGGTTCCCATGCATATTCAAGTATTAGATTCCAATTATTATGAATTAGCTTGGCGAAATAAATAACAAAGGAACTTTTTGCGACAAATGCGATGGCGGCAATGATACCAGGATTTAGACGATATTGAATATAGAGTAAACATATCATTGCTAATAAAAACATAACAATTGAAACAACGTTTTGCATATTCTTTGGCTCTAAAAATACTTTCTCCTCTAAACCTAAAAATACTAATCTGAAAAACAACCAAATTGAGTACGCAACCATAATCCATATCAACTTGTTAACCGTATCTTCAATTTTACAGTTCGAATAACCAAACCCTTCCGTTTTCTTTTCATCGTAGAGCAAAAATATTAGGCAGACCGAAAATGTAATCCATAATGTATGTATACCTGCGAGTGCGATAAAAAAAACAGGTATGAAATATAGAATGCCTACAACGCTTCTTCCAACTACAGGTCTATCGGATTCTGCGTTTAGCATTCTAGATAGTTCGATTTTCAATTTCTTAATGATGGCCTTACTTGACTCCCTTTCTTTATCATTCTCAATTACACGAATTGAACCTCCATAGTAGAAAATCAAGTGTATTGCGCAGGCTTTGAAAATTTGTTCGTTTATTTTTTTTTCACCTTCAGCTTCGAAAGCACAAGTGCTTGGCTTGTCGGTCTTATCTATTTCCAAAATGATGGCCTTCAAAATGTCAATTTCCTTTTTGGATATTTCGACTTCAAACGGTGCAAAATACGATTTACTTAAATCAGTGGACGTTATCAAACCAGCGATAAGGATGATGCAAATGACGTAGAGCCATCGAATAGAAGCTCTGGCTTTATGCTTGTCTATTGGTAGAAAAAAAACAAGTTTTCGAGGCTTTTTACCGTTTCGAGTGGCTACATAGTGAAAGTAATCCATTACTCGTACGGTAGGCTTGGCAATTGGCAAAATTACAAATACGAGGATAATGGGAGAAACAATTAAAAAATTGCCGTATACCCCTGCGTAAACGTCTAAAATAGCTCGATACCCATCCTGGACGACTATCGTAACCCATAGGGCAATGAAAGATAATACGGCAATTACCAATACTATATAAAGGTTGCGAATTCCCGGGTGAGTTTTTGTTCTATGATGTGATTTATCTATTGTCACGATGCTCGCCTCCTTGTATCGCTAACCTTCTCAAATGCATAACAAGATTAAGAATAAATAAAATCTTGGGTTTCTAGTGCCTTATTTACGAATTGCTGCTAGCGGAACCACATTATAAAAAAACATGCAGAAAATACCGAAACAATATTGTGTATTTTCTGTAAACGGACTTCAATCAACGTGCTTGGAAATCGGCAGCAGCTTCTCGATGTCCGATAAACTATCAGCCTTCGGTAAATCAGTAAATACCGTTTTAAAAAATTCAAACGGTTCAATCTCATTGGCTCTCGCGGTTTGAATGAGGCTGTAAATATTCGCACTCGCTTTCGCACCGCGTTGGCTGGTGGAGAACATCCAATTTTTTCTGCCAATGACAAAGGGTCTGATTGCATTCTCAGCACGATTGTTATCGATGGGAACAATCCCATGATCAAGAAACACGATCAGCTTTGGCCATTGTTTTAAGGTGTAGTGTATGGCTTGGCCAGTGAGTGTTTTTGGTGGTACTTGTTGACTGGATTTTTCCAGCCAGGTTTTGAATTGCTCGATGACGGGTTTTGAGTATTGTTGTCGTGCTTGATATTTTTGTTCGGGTGTTGCATTTTTAGTTTCTGTTTCGATGGCGTAGAGTTTTTTAATAAAAGCTAAACCTTGATGGGCTTTGCCGGTTTTGTTGTTGGCTTGTGCTTTAATCGCTTCTGTGAATTTACGCCGTGCATGCACCATGCAACCTGCGTGGATGATATTATTTTGTTGTGCGCCGGCATCATAACCGGCATAACCATCGGTCACAAGGATGCCTTTGAAATCTTCAAATAATTGTTTGGGCACTTCGCTGGATCGACTAGGATGATAGTCGTAGAGAATAATTATTTCTCCCGATTGACCTCCGACGCGTACCCACATATAGGATTGGCTTTGAGGTTTTTTGCCGGGTTCATTAAGGACTTGCACGGTCGTTTCATCGCAATGAATCAATGCGCCTTGGTTAAGTTTGTCATGCAATAGATTAATCAATGGTTGAATTAACTCACCGATCTTACACATCCAGTTGGCGAGTGTACCTCGATCAAATTCCACTTGTACACGTTTCCACATATCCGCTTGTCGATACAGGGGCAAAGCGTCAGCATATTTTGAAACAGCAATATGGGCTAACAGTCCAGGACTAGCTTGGCTTTTTGGAATCGGTTGTTTGGGTAGTGTCGCGGTTTTGATGGTTTGATCACAGCAAGGACAGGCATATTTTTTTCGAATATGTCGGATCACTTGGATCTTAGCGGGAATGATGTCGAGTTGTTCAGAGAAGGTTTCACCGATGGGTTTTAGAGTGTGACCATCATGAGGACACGTCTTTTCACTTTCATCAAGATCGTGAATGACCTCGATTCGAGGAAGTTCAGCTGGCAGCGGTTTGCGTCCGGGCTTTTTCCGTTGATGTGATTGGACGGTTGTTCCGGTCGATGTGTTATCCAACGTTTCTATGTCTAGTTGATCCGTCTCGGCTTCGTTGAATAAACCGAGCTGATCCGGTGAGGACTTTTCACTTTGACTGCCAAAGCGCTGATGTCGTGCGAGTCGGATTTGTTCAAGTAATTGGTCGATTTGGTTTTGTAGATGTGACTCACGCGATTGCTGCGAGCGAATAATCGTTTTCAGTGCTTCAATATCATTGGGTAAGTCATCGGTTTTGAGTTTCATGTTGTGGATTATAACACGGTTGTAAAATGCAATGACTGATGAGGTTTCATTTTTGATAGATCGAAACCATCAAGCAACCAGTTAATCGATTGCACGTCGAGTTCGATGACATCGGACTCCAGTTTCTTTGGCCACCTGAAGCGTTGTTTCTCCAAACGCTTATACCACAGCACAAAACCATTACGTTCCCAGATCAGCATTTTGATTTTATCGCGTTTCTTATTGCAGAACACAAACAAGTGACTGCTGAACGGGTCAAGTTGTAAAACGGCTTCGACTAAAACCGAGAGACCATTGATTGACTTTCGCATGTCAACAAATTCACGGCACAAGTAAATTCGCTCGATGGCGTCGCAAGGCCGCAATACATGTCTTATTGTATCGCGTTGATCAGCCATTGGAGGTCCGTTGTGTTGAGGTATTCGCAAAGTAGTTTACAGCCGTTTGGAAATTCAATGGTGAACTTGGAATCTATGCTAGGCTGCATATTTTTAACGACGCTGACTTGAGCAAAACTGACGATTGGTGTTTTCGCTGCAAGTATGCCTTGCTTGGTGAGAACCGACCGCCAGCGGTACAAAGCATGTGGATCGAGTTGATGCTCCCTGGCATAAGCGGCTGACGACAAATCACCGGCATCGATTTGTTTGAGATGATCGAGCCAGTAGCGTTGTTTTTCAGTGAGGACTTTTTCCATGGTCGTTCCTTTGCATAAAGAATGGAACGATAGGGAAATTAGTCTAGGATTACTAGACGTCGTTAACTAGGCGCTTACTATTTTCTGTGACAAATAATCAGAATTGTGTTTTGAAAGTAAGAAATATACTAACTAAGATATTCAGGTGAATACTAAGCTATTAGGGATTGGTATGGCAAAGTTTACTATGGTAGATCTTCGGACATTACCAGCACGCTACAAGCACGATTACACCGCGATGACCATATGCAAAAATTTGATAGACTTAATTGAATTTGCGTGTGAGGGTTCCTTAGACAATTTCAAAGACGCCCTTAGAGAAAAAATTGGTAAAAATAATGATGACGCAGATGCATTCATGAATCGATTCAGCCAACAGCTTAGAGAAGAAAACCGAAGGTTGACAGCTGAGCTAAGTAGAAAAATTTGTCACTATTTACAACTACCCAACGAGGCACTTCTTAGTCATCGGGTAGAAAAAGAAGTTGCATATGTTTTTGTGCAATGCAAGCCAAGACATACAAATATGCTATTCGAAAAACTGACGAATATGTGTAAGGAAAATCGTAGTAGTATTGTAGACGAAGTTTCTATCGTTTCAGGCGATGCTGATATTTTTCTTAGATTGTTTGGTACACGGCGAAAAATAAAAGAGTATTTAACAAAAATAATCGCGAATGAAGACATGCCGATTGAAAAAACATATACGCATTTCTCTTTTGAAGACGAAGTCTATATGCGATATCCAGTTGCGACGCATCGAAACTGGGTCGGCGCAAAGCCCTATTGGATACCAGACGGATGGCAAATAAGGATGAAGGAAAATAAATTATCGGAACTAGTTTCGACATGATCGGTATTTCTCCCTTATCTAGAAGACGTATCACATTGATCCTCCCCACCACTTTCGGACGCCCAGTTAAGGAGTTAATATAGCCTTAATTGGAGGAAATGATCTTACCCAATAACCTCGGACACCTAATTGAGTTGGGGAAGATCAGAATCATCCATTTTGAAGTTTGCACAACATTGCACTACGAACATGATCAGTGGAGGAATCGAATGGATAACAGAAATACATTTACCACCTATGAATCATTCTTGGTGCAATATTCAGAAGTCATCGAGTTACCAGATGAACTGTACGATCAATGCGAGACGAGATTTACAGAGGTAAAATCCGAGACTACGGATGACGATTAAACATCAATTCACTTGTATAGTATTTAGAAATTGTTCCTAATTTGATATTTTCTATTGATACAATATTGTGTGAGAGTTAGATGAAGCTACATATGACAACTAACAATGAAGATTTTGACGAGCCATTCCTGATCGAATTTTCCGAGGCGATTCCTGTAGAGGAGGAGTCGAGCAATACCAGGTACACCAAAGTAGACGCAGAGACGACAGATGATGACTGAGGAAAATATTCCTTTCTTGGCTATATTTCAACAACCTATACCGAGTTCCGTTGCTGACGAGGATATGACAAGAAAGACCGATGTGTTACAAGAAACGACAGATGACGATTGATGGAGGGAGCAGTACTCATCATCAGCACAGCGCTGGACACTGCCACAGATGCTGTTGAAGAGGAACTGACTCGACGCAAAGTCCCTGTCGTCCGGTTTAATTCAGAGAAGTACCCATTCGGGTCCAACTTGACATACAAAATAAGTAAACAAAAGCTGCCGATTCTAGGCATAGATGATCAACGAGAATTCCGCAGTATTTGGTATCGACGAGTTCGGCCACCCACACATCCGAATAATATGCATGAGGGGCATTTTGCTTTTGCAGAAAAAGAATCACGGTATGCACTTATTGGCAGCATCTTGGCGCTCTCCAACACACTACCAACAATGAGTTGTCCGTCGTCAGTATGGGCAGCGGAGCATAAGCCGTATCAATTAGCCATCGCGAACCAATGTGGGCTTACCATTCCCCACACGTTGATCAGCAACTTGCCTTCGGAAGCCGAGAATTTCTTTAATCAACACAGCCCGAATGTCGTTGCAAAACCTGTACGTACTGGTTATCTCAAGGACGCCGATGGCCCAAAGGCTATATATACATCCAAAGTTGAAGAAGTACACATTAGGCAAATTAAGAGACTTTCAGTTGCCCCGGTGATGTTTCAGACACTGATACAGAAGCAATCGGACATACGAGTTACAATCGTGGGAGAAAAGGTGTTTTGTGCGGAGATTCTTTCGCAAACTGATGATGACGCTAGGGTAGATTGGCGACGAACGAGCAACCCCAATCTTCCACACAAGCATCACGAATTGCCCGATACAGTCAAAATCCGTCTTCTCGACTACATGAAGCGCCTTGGCCTCGTATATGGTGCAATTGATCTCATTCTTGATAGAACAGGTAATTACTACTTCCTTGAAGTTAATCCAGGCGGGCAGTGGCTATGGCTCGATAGAATTCTAAACATTGGCATAACGCAAAGTATTGCAGACTGGCTGGAAACTGGGGGTAGTTCGCAGTGAATTTGAAGAAGGCGTTTTGTCGTTGGTTCTTCTTCATTGTTGATTGCGTATGGCCAATCGTCACACCGGTTTCTAAGGAGGATAGAGTAAAACAACAACGTGCGGATGAATTGAGGCTCCAGAAGGATATCGAAGCCATTGAAACCCTTCGCGGACAGTCTGTTGGAGCAGTAAAGAAAGCACGTAAAGATGTTCTCGGTGCGTTGGAGAAAGAGAAAGAGCGAATCCACACAGTGGAAAGCAAGCTTGGGATGCTAATCGCACTAGCTGCCCTTTCTGCGACTTTGGTACTTTCGGTAAATGGCGGTGGGGGCCGCGATGTACATTGGACGATTCTACTCACAACAGGTTACTGTCTACTGCAGCTGATTCGAATTCTATTCGCAACGCTGCATGGTCTGCGTAGACGCAGTTTCTCGGTGTTGTCGATCGCCGATCTCTCTCCTACGTGGGTCGGCACGGAGACAGAGCACTTAACTGAGATCGTCCAACGTGAAATCAATCATAGTCACGAGCACCAGCGTATAGGAAACGAGAAAGTTACTACTCTCGATATAGCCCACATCGCGCTCCGTAATTTTCTCATTGGCCTTTTTGCACTATTCGTTGCGCTGATAACGTTTCCACCTGTTAAAGAAAGCATCGAGCGGAACGTCGAACGAGTGATCGAGGAAATAGAACGTCATCCACACATTTTGAATTACTTGCAAGGACCACAAGGCGAAGTTGGTCCTCAAGGGATTCAAGGGCTGCCAGGAAAAACAGGTTCACGTGGGCCTGAAGGGCCAGCGGAACCACCTGGCCTTTCCTTCGTGCAATAAAGTGTGCGTTAGTAGCCCATGCACGGATCTGTACGGGGGGTGCCAGGTAACTGGCATTCCTACCGTGACCACATTGATGTTTCATTAGTTTGCCTTGTCCGTGAGTCCCACACGGAATAAAATGGCAATGATGAAAATATCAAAAGAAGTTGTTCTTGGGCAATTTACGATAAACCAGTTGATTTTCAATCCCGAAAGCGAAACCGGTAAGCCACAACTTTTTCTAGGAACAGATCAACATTCTGGGAATCGAGTGCTCATCAAAAAGTGGCTCGTTAAGCATGGGAAAGTCAAACTTGATCTTTCTCATATTTGGCGCAATGAAATCAAAGTTTTGCACCAAATAAACGCGCTACCCGATGGACGTACTTACTTAAGTTCGTTTCTCAATGCAGGTGATGATTCAGAAGCCTACTACATTGTTATTGACGCAAGCGAACAATGCCCACTTCCCGTATTTAATGATGATTACTTGTCTGCGGTCTGTCAGTTACCACGGATCGTATTCTGGAAGAATGTTTTACGATTGGCCCGCGGTCTCGAAATTCTACACGCTCGCGGCATCCTTCACAGAAACTTAGATGAATGGTCAATTTTGACAAATTTGAATAGTACTCCTGATTTTGTACTGAGTGGTTTCGAATGGAGTATTCGTATACGTGGAAACGAAATGCCAACTCGCTTGGCTAGTCCAGTCGACACCACATCAACAGGGCTAACATTTCATAGTGATTGGAAGGCACTCATCCTACTTGTGATGAAGTTGTTACAGTTCGATGCCGAGCAGAGGAGAAGTAATACCGATCAAAACAATGATCTAGTTACATTACATGCTGCGGAGATCAATTTTTTGCGACGATACTATTTATTAACAAGAGATCCATCCTATGGATTCGCAAACAGCAATATTATTTCAGACTTGGAAAAAATCATCGAGCGTTTTGAAAAGCAAGAAAATTCTAAGCGAAAAGTACTGGTTCTATTCTGCGGTAATGAACCTGTGGTGGACCCCTCCAGCAATGAAGACCGCTCTTTTTATAACTTAACACTATCAGAAATTGATGAAGATCTTCGATATGGATCGATTCGTAAACTTAGTCAACAGAAACTTAGCGATATCAAATATCTATTAGTTGGCGAGGAATATACCTATGGGTTAAAACGTGTAGGCGTAGGTCGACCTTGGGCATTCGCAGCCATTGATTGCATAAATTTGCGAGACCAATGTAACCTCACTCGGTTTACTCAGGCTAGAGTGGATCTCGCATCGTACGATCTAAAATTGTATCCCAAGCAAAGTCTCACATCGAGCTTCAAACCAAAAAATAGCTATATACAGTGGGACGAGGCACTTGAGGAGACGGAGCCGAAAACATTCTCTGATGCAGCAACCAGTCAACGCTATGACTCTCTGTTGTTTCTCTATTTTATTGACTGTCTATACCGAGAAGCTGAAACCTGGCGCGTAAGAATCACGGACAAGAAACCGCGAGATGATGCCGGCTTTACTTATTCAGTTGTACTTGACATCGAAGACGATCGTGAAGAATTAGCAACAAAGCTTAAAATTTTTAGCAGTGATCCCGAGAATAATCGCTTTTATGATGCAATTAAAAAAAACCTAGATATTAATATTAGGACATGGCAGGTAGAAGAGAGTAATACCCCTTACCGAGATAGCACCAAGGATTCTTGGCAGTATGTGAAAATAAATAGAAATACGACAAGGTATTTCTTTCACGGCAAGGAATCTTTTGATATTGGCCAAACACTTAAAATTACAAAAGAGAACAACATTGAATCCATACGCCGAAACGCTGTATTTTTGCACCAGCTGAAAAGGAACTTGACGCTTGTAGAGTTGTTAACTGCACCAGTTAAACACATACAAGATAGCCATGAAGCAAAGCCAACATTCAGTGGCCACCTCGATAAATCAAAAAGAGTTGCTCTAGAGAATATTACTAGAAAAAGGCCTATCTTCGCTCTACAGGGACCACCCGGTGTAGGAAAGACCTATCTGGTTACTGAGCTATGTAAACAACGTCTCACGACGGATGCGATGACCCGTATTTTAGTGACCGCACAGGGCCACGATACTCTGAATGACTTAATGAAAAAACTCGGTAAAGAGTTAGCGCAGTGGGTAGAAGATGAAGCACGCCTAGTTATTCGTACACGTCAATATGATATAGATGCCGATGAAGGCGGTGTTTTTCATATTAATAACCAGGCCAAACAATTATTATCGAGTGTAGTTTCAAGTGAGCTATACAAGAATGCACCAGCTGGACTTAAGGATAACATCTCACAGCTTCAGAACACGGTGAACAATATTAAAACGAATCAGAGTTTACCTCGAGCGTTTCAGCGTTTGTTGCTGGCTTCTGCCAATCTGGTTTTTTCGACCACCGGTTCGCGAGAGTTAAAACAGTTAGTAGATAGCAATACGGTTTTTGATTGGACGATTGTTGAAGAAGCGGGACGGGCGACTGGGCTTGAGCTGCTACCGCCCTTACTTTTGTCTAACCGAAAATTACTCATAGGCGATCCAAATCAATTACCACCATTTGGTGAGGAAAAAATTCGTAGGATCTTGGGCAGTCCCAATGACCTTCAGGAAGCGTTTAACATTGCCTACAAGTGGATGAAGACCTATGGTCGCGATCTATCATTTGACAACGTGTTTAAAAGACTTCAGGACAGCAATACCCTAGACAGCTATATTGAATCGGTCAACAAAACGTTGCTTTTGTTTAAAGCGCTTCATCGTGATATTAGTGAGTCACAGCAAGGTAACGAGGGCGCATTTACCCTGAATGAACAATATCGAATGCATCCTAAGTTGTGTCAGCTCGTATCCGATCTTTTTTATCCATCAACACCACTCGAAACGAATGAGACAGCGAGCCAGGAATTGCAGGATGGGCAACTTAGGCCTTTTACTTTTGAAAATCGCCAGATTATTCCGGCTTCTCCGCACGTACTAATTGATCTTCCAAAGAGTCATGCTAATAATGTAGGTTTTCGGGAGAAGGGAAACGCCCTTGAAAACCATAAGGAGGCGGATGTAGTCATAGAAGTACTCAGACAAATCCGTGCCAAACAGCAGGTATCAGTTCCCCCTAGTATTGCTATTCTCACACCTTATAATGCACAAGTAAAATTGCTATCCAGTCGTATCAACTCATTGAGATCTTGTGACTTATCACATTTAGATCAGTTTTCAGTAAACGGAAAACTTGTTCATACCATTGACTCGTTTCAAGGAAATGAAGCCGATATTGTTATCGCCTCACTCGTGCGCAACAACAGTCGAGGATTCGGTACTGCTGGATTAGGCATTGTTGGTGATGCACGTAGAATGAACGTGTTGTTAAGTCGTGCGCGATGGCAACTGGTTGTAGTGAGTAGTCTTGGCTTTCTAAAAAATCGTTTTGCAACGAGAGGCAAGGAAAATAAAATCGAAGAGCTCGCATTTTTGGATAGATTGATTAGCATGTACGAAGCGAATACCCGTCGAGAAAATGGAATTTCAATTGTCAAATACAAACAATTTGTGAAAATGACGAAACTGAAACACGATGATTAATCATTATGATATTTTGGTTCCTATATACCGCGTCAATGCAAGAATTCTCATTGATAAGGGATTACCATGGACAGAGATCGAACACCTCTTGCTCTTTGCGCTTTGCCAAAAAAGTTGGGACTCATCAGCATTGGCTATTCATGGTGGACTACCACGAACACTGGTGCTGGAAGTGATTGTGCGTTTTATGCAAAGAGGGTGGGTCTCAATGTCACTCACTGAATCCGCTGCGATGTTTGAGGCGACCAATGAAGGAAAAACCGTTGTTAATTACGAAGTCCTACCTCATATTGAAAAAAAGGTAGCGCTCAATATAGACTACATCATTGATCGAGTGACCGGCTCAGTCTTCAGCACCAAAGGGGTCAGTATTTTAAGAGAGCGAGAAGCGACTGAGCTGAGCGCTGCTAGTAATGAGATGATCGGTGAACTTGCGCCAACCATTGATACAACTAAGCACAGACAGTTTCCTTCCTTGCTTGTTCAATTACAAGAAATCGCACAGAATCCTGACATTATTCGTCCTGACTCAATATTTGAATCAATTTCAGATGAGCGTCCTGCTTACAGAGCGGGAAGCTATCTGGGATTGTCTTATGATGATGAAAAAATATATGGCCTGCCAAGAGTGGGCGCAGACAAGCTGCACAATCTCATCAGAACCCTAATCAATACCAAAAAAATCTCGAAGAAAACGGTACACACTACCCGGATTCAGGTTGATAGTCCAAAAGACGACTATCTTTCAGAATTGCACACGATTGATTTTGATTTTCAACAGGATTTATTTTTTAGTTACGACCAGCATAAAAAACTGTTGAAAAAAATATTTGCTACGGCAGCAACCCATATCGTGATCTACTCTACTTTTCTTAAGTGTGACAATGCTGAACAATGGTTGGCTGATATGCGTGATGCAACGCTACGAGGTGTATCAATCGATTTATTATGGGATCTAGAAGAGGGGTCACTCCATGAATACAATAACTTTTCGAAAAAAATCGACGACGCAGGACTATCTCCTTGGGTAACGCTCCATAAGTTACGTATGGGTTCACATGCAAAACTTATATTATTCGATACAGTTGAAAAAGAAATTCAAGTGATTTTAGGTTCTTGCAACTGGTTATCAAACCCGTTCAAAGATAAGGGCGCTGAGGCTTCTATACGACTGAGGACGCCTACAATCGTACGCGAGTGTATAGCAGCACTGGAAAAATTATTACCGTCTAGAACGTACTCAAAAGCTATTCAATCGCGCCTAGGAGGATTGATAAAACGCCTGAACTCCGAAGGAGAAGGTTTACGAAAATCTACAACCGCGAATACTATAAAAGCACGTATTCTATTTACAGGTGATCATGACCGGGTAATTCAGGAAGCGTGTCGTAACAAGCCGAATTATCTGTATGTTGCTAGTCACATGGCTGGTAACTCGATGGAAAGTCAAATTCTTGAACCGTTTAATTCGTTAGCCCGCAAAGATAATGTTGAGTGTAAAGTGCATTATTCTAAGCTAAGTAATACAAGTCTAATGAACGAGTCGCTACTCCGCCGTTTAAAAAAAGATTATGCATCTATTACTATTGAACAATTGGGAGCTCACGGGAAGATCATGTGTTGGGATGACGATTTCGCGGTGATCACCAGTCTAAACTGGCTTTCAAAAGATGATGGTGGCCCGAATCGTTATGGCGAGATTGGTGTTTACATAGAAGGTAAAGATCTTGGAAAGCATGTTTGGACTCAGTACGTGAACACCGTAAGCATTAAAAATCGTAAAAAATATCAATCTCGTTCAGTCGCACTGAATACGGAATAGGTATTTAGAGACGGTTAGTGAATAGAGGCCGCAGGATTAGGCATATTTGTATCTGCCTAATCCTGCTGAAATGATCCGACGATGGTTTCTAACTAGTCATCTCGATCCATAATCATTTCCAAATATTCCATCATTTCCTCTTCCGGGTCTAATTCGTGATTCGATTCGGTAGGCCGATTGTTACGAAGAAACGCAAGTCGCCCCACATCCTCTTCAGTAGGATTTTTTCTTAAACGAATTTGGGTGCTTCGAATTTCTTCCATCCGTGCAAGTAATTGCTCCTGCGACTCTCCTAGTCGATAACCACCGATTTGGTTGAGAAATAAATATTTTGGCCGTATGAAAACGGATTGATACTTCTCGAATTCACTCGTTAGTTGATTGTATTCCGTTAGTGAAACACCATCAATAGAACCCATATAGGAGTAACCATCGTCTTGGTAAATATCAACACTTAGATTGTCTCGACTATTCACAAACACACTCTCTTCAATGATCACATTAATCTCATTAACTAGTCCAATATCTTCTATAATTCGTCGAGCAAGAAATCGATGTTGATTATCTGTTTTATGGAATGCAACAAACCAATTATCCAGATGTAACACTTCGGTATCTAGTAAATGGTAGTCAAATAAAAAGCTTCGAATTGCGCCGATAGTCGGACGGCTCACATTGCAATAACTATTCAAGAATTTTAGACGTTTCTGGTCATTTCCCTGTAATGACTTTTCGAGCGCATCAATATTGTTCCACTGAGATTGTTCGTGATGCAATGCTTCAGGGGAGCAGACGACATAAATAATGTCCTGGGATTCGACATTAACTTCAGCCCAAAAAAAGCTTAGATCGATGGACGCAGCGACAGACTCCATCTTGTACTTGGTCAGATCGATAAAAGCACTTATTGCTTCAACTCGATTGTTAAAAAACCAGGACCTAAAATTATCATCTGTTCGTTTGAATTCCATCAGTGTCCATGGTTTGTCCCGACACAATGTCTTTTTCTCGCGCGCTATCAAATTGTTCCATGTATCCATTCCAACCATTTTGGCTAGTAGTTCTTGAACCTTGGAGTATTTAATAGTCGTGTCTGATGTTACCTGACGAAGAGCTGATTTACATTTCGGTATGATAGACTTCAAGGAAATTAAACGCTGCTGACATTCCCGTTCAATGTGAACGTGGCTTGTATTGGTAAAAGCGATCTCCACATTACTCCATCCTGGCAAGTTTCTCAAATATTTAGAAGATCTATTCATATCTGAAACACCTTGAACTTTCTTTAGCGTATTCAAAATACGATTAGTCGGATCTGTAGGAATTTGAGTAAAGCGAACCTTTACGATAGAAATAACACCACCTTCGCTCGTAAAGAAGTCAATTCCGCCAATTTCACTTAGTGAAATCAAGTCAATATTGCATTTGGCATCTTTGACGATTGTCAAAACTTCAAAAATAGCATGGGCTAATGTTGGTTGTGTGGCTATGGGGTATTCATATTGACATTCATTAGCTTTCTCAAGAAAATCATCGGACATATAAATAGCATGCCACTCATCATTATCTTGTTGATTGACTAGAGAAAGTAGGTAGTCAAGGTCATGATAATTCAGTTGCTCTTTCAGTGCCTCAAAGATCTGACTTTCAGAAATGGACGAGTTTTGAAACTGGCCTAACAAAGGCACTAGACGCTGGCTTAACTGCCTAAAAAAAGAATCATAAGAATGGGTTGATAATAATCGATAGTGGATCATAGTCATCTCCAGATACGTACTTGCAGATAAGTTGGTATGTGCATTGCCAACCCTGCATGATTTTACTGGGAAGACTAAGTGCTAGAGTGAAAAGATCTGATTTCGCCAAACCAAATTGGTGCACATTGCTGGTAACAGATGACCGACTTTGATATTAAACAGGCATCAAGAAGCTGTCAACATCCCATCTAATTGTCTTCCTCATTTGTCCAGATTGGGGTTGCTTGCCATAAGCGGATGCGCTTGAAATCGTAGGCTGCAGAGGATCCATCAATGCAAACAACATTTCTTATATTTCTTGCCACTCCCACAAGGGCATGGATCATTTCGACCTACCCGTGGCTCACTGCGGCGAAGTGGTTGTGACGAGTTGAGTAGTTCAGCTCGTTGGTTTAGCCAAAAAGCATGAATTTCCCGAACATTCGGTGCGATGGCCTTTTGAATATTCTCTGTTTCTGGGTCACCAAAGTCGTGGCCACGCCAGTCGGTTGCGCTAGTAAAGGCAAGAATAGGGATTAACAAAATATGCATTTCTTGTCCACCATTCTGCCATTCGTGAGATGCTAGATTTCTGCCCCTTAAATATCCTTCGCACCACTCGTCGACAATCATCGTTGTCTGACCATCAACATCGCGCTCAAAAAACAGCGGTTCAAATTGTGCTGGGTTTTCCATTAGTAGGTCAGCAATGCTATTCATATAGCGAATCAATAAAGACATGACGGTTTCAAATTGTCTTTCACTCTCCCAGTCGGGTTCATAATCACCCCAAACAGCAGGTAACCATTGGGAGGGTGAAATCATGACGGGCCCGCTCACGATGGCAGTAAAAAACCCATCTAATTCGGAAAGATCAATGATGCCTTCATCTTTACCGTCGGTATTCTCGTTTTCGTCGATGCGCTGTAATAAAAATTGATCGAGTAATTGCATCTCGGTATCGGCCAGTTCTTGATTGGGGTCTGTTTGAAATAATTCCTCTTCGGGTGAACCCACGAACGCGTGAATACCATCTTCTTCAAGTGCAGAAAAAAACGCGGCTAAGGCTTCTTCATCAGTTTTAAATTGGTCATTCCAGACGGTTGAGTTTTCATATTGATCCACAACTTCAAGTAACCAGTCGTCATCACCGCCCGTGTAGATCTCAACGCTAACCGTTTCACCATCGCGGGTGACGGATTGAGATAAAGGTGACAAGATTAATTCATCGTCTTCTAACATGGCTTTGTTACTCGCTAGTTGCAGTTGGTGATATGCTTGATGTGTGCATAGTCTACCTTAAGTAACGGGTTTTGGCTTTTTTTTCAATATGGCATGCTGTTTTTTAAGCGTCGCAATTTCCTGGTTGAGTTGCTGATTACTCGACGCTGTTTCGTTCGTGAGTAACTGGAGTCGCTCATTGTCATTAATGATTTTTTGATTCTCTAATTGCAATGCCTGAACAAGATCCTTCTGCGCAATGATATCACCTTGTGCTATCACCAGTTGATCGTGCAGACTTTCTTTTTCTCCACGCAAGTCGTCAATGATTTTGACTTTAGTCTCCATTTGCTCGGACGTTTTCTTCAGAGTCTGATTAAGTTCATCCACATAAGCCTGGCGACCGATGACCTCGGTGCGCAGTTCCTCTAAACGCGCAGTGAGTGTACTCACTTCCTGGGCCTTGGCCCGCTTAACCGAGGCCAGTTCATTCTCGGTGGCAGTGTTTCGATCTTTCAGTACATTAATGGTTTCAGCACTTTGTTTGGCAATTTCCGCCTTGCTTTGTTTTAAGGTATTTATCACTGTCTGAGCACTTTCCAGTTCACCATTTTTGTGCTCAATAATGGTCCGTAAATCCTGATTCTTTTTTTCAGTCGCCTCGAGTTGTTGAATCAGTTGGGTCACTTCAGCTTCCATTTCCTGCCGCGCCTGTTGAAATTGTTCGATCCTGCTTTCCAGTTCTGTTTGCTCGGCTTTGATCGCAGCGATGTCTTCTTGATACTGATCGCGCTCGGCCGAGCGTTCGATTTCGATTTCATCGAGCTGTTGTTCAAACGGTTTGAGAATTTCATTGTAAAGATCAGAAGCTGCGGCAGAAATCGGGTCCGGCAAACGTTTCCGGTCCGGATACACCTTGGCGAGTTCATCCATCCGGATTTCATCCAACAGACGCTTTAGTCGGGGGATTGAGCCGAGTTTCCGATCCAGACCATTCAATTTGCCCACTTCTTCCAGCATCCGATGCAAGCCCGGCGGCGGTTTTCCTTGGGATCGGTAATTCTCCAAGACGGTTTTGACATCCTGTTTTTCCAAGGTAATCAGCTGGCTCATGGGTATGCGGGCCTCCAAGGTGGGCGAGGGCAGTGAATAGTGGATTTACTCGCAGTTTAGCATGCGTCTCGAAACATAACAATATAACGGCATAACGATATATAGTTATGTTTACGGGCGCGTAATTGAGGCAATATCAAGGGGGGTACGGCAAAACAATGGTTTCAACAATAACCATTGTTGAAAGCTAGACAAATCTAGAAGGGTAGGCTAGTCTTATTACCGGGATTTGGGGTTTATAGTGCGTTTTGGTTTAACGCCCGCTTTGTGGGATTTTCATTAAAAAGGGTTTGTTGTTTTTTAGTGAATCGATACAGGGCGCGAAATGGTTTCCTAAATAGTGCTTTTACATCAATGTGTTCGATAAGCGGTGGCTGGATTTAACGTGAATCGTGGCCACCACACTCAAGCACATGTTTCATTACTAATTATAAAGTATGTCCATTAATATTCAAAAAAGCCTACCCAGTACGGCCATTCACGCCTTGGATCAACTTGTCCAAGCCGCGTTTGCCCAAGCTTCCCAACAGCCGGTGGTGGCCACCACCGATGAGATTGATCGTGCGCTTCAAGCACCGAGTGAACTCGATGAAAAAAATGCCGAGTATTTTCGTAAAAAGGCTTATGCCGAAAATACTTATAAATCGTTTAAAAGTGATTTGCTCGATTTCGTCAGCTGGTCAAGAATGGAATGCCCCTTTCCTACTACGTCGGCGATGGTGATTCAGTATCTGACGGATCTTGCCAATAAAGAACGTCCGCAGATCAAAGAAAAGGTGAATATGAAGCCGGTGGATAAGTTGTATGCGCCCACAACCATTGAACATCGGCTGCATGCGCTGTCTTGGTTGCATCGACTACAGAATTGGGTTGATCCGACGGATCATGTCGATGTGAAAGCCATTATGCGCGGTATTAAACGCGATCGTGCGGATTGCCAGTGGACCGGCACACAGGCACCGGCATTCGATGTTAAACAAATTAAAAAAATCGTTGAGACAATGGACAAGGCCATTGCAGAGACCGAAGGCTTGATCAATGATCACAATGCGGAATTGGCGAGCCTGTCACAACGTCGTGCACTGTTAGGAGGACAGTTACAGGGCGGTCGTAAACTTCGAAACGATATCATCCGCAAACAAGAAAAAAAGAATTTGGAGCGAAAACTTATTTTGCGGGACAAGGCTTATTTCCTGACGGCATTGTTTGGTGCATTTCGACAATCGGAGGCCTGTCGCTTGCGCTATGATCAGTTGGAACGGCGTGACAACGCCATCATACTGAGCATGGGTGTGATTAAAAACGATCAGATGAACACGCGGAAAAAATACAGTGTGTTACCCACCATGTCGAATAGTCCGATTTGCCCAGTCACCGCATTAGGCAATTGGTGCGCGGAAGCAGAAATTGACAGTGGCTTTTTGTTTCGAGGGTTTAATCGCCATGGTGAATTTGCAATGAAAAAAATCAAAGATAAGCACGGTGTGGTGGTTGAGGAGTTGATTCAGCCGATCTCGCATACCACGGCGAATAATATTGTGAAGAAGTGGTGTGAAAAAGCAGAGCTTCCCAGTGCTAAACTTTATTCAGGACATTCGTTGCGAGCCACTTTTATTACCATCGCGAGAAATGCCGGTGTGCTGGATAGTCAGATTATTCGACAGACCCATCACAAGAATACGGATATGCTCAATACTTATGATCGGGCTGAGCAAGCTTTGTCTGCGAGTCCGGTGTTTGGGTTTGCGGATGCAGTTAGCTGATTCTGTGTTATTGAAAGTTTTGTGAAAATCTATTTCGTTTCTTGTTGATCAAAATATTCAACCCATTCTTGTATTTCTAATGGACTAAAGCTCGTTGCCTGCAAATTAAATCTATTACCGGCCCCAATAAATAGTCCTTCGCCATAACTGAGTCGACCAGAACCCGCTATTCCTAACCCTAGCGTGGTAGCATTAGCATCAATTGCTGCCCCCACATTAAAAAATTGTCCAACAAGAGTGAATGTGTTTTCAATGCTTAGTCCTGAAAGCCTAGGTTGAGAAGATAGGCCGAGAATTCCTACATTTAGGCCTCCAGTGAGACCAATACCAGCACCAATTAAATATGCACCACTAGTTTTTCCATATATTCTAAAGCTATCCCATAAACCTTCCGTCAATGAATACGATATTCCAATGCTTGCAGTTGCATCAACGCCCCATATACCCTTGAAACCAGTAATGTTAATACCGAGCTCATGAGATGCTGTAATATCTCTAATTGGTTGTGGATCATAATCCTTTGTAGCGAATTTATTCCACTGTGCTAGTGAGGGCGCAGATGTACTAGTAGTAGTTGGACGATAGTCCCAGCAAGATGCCCTGGATTCTGAACAACCATACATTTGCTCCTTCGATGCACCAGAGTTTCCCAAAACGTCGAAGTAGTTCGTGGGGTTATTATTTGCAAACCTGAACAGGTTAAATGAGTTGTTGTATTGTTCTTGAATGATATCTGAATCTAGATATTTCTTATCTGTACTTAACCAATTGCCATACCCAGTGTGTAAGTAACGTGAACCATAATATTGTAGATTGGACTCAATATCCAATTCAGTACCATTGAACGCAGCAAGCAAAATCTTGTTATGATCCTTGTTACTCACTTGGCTTACAATTTCCCCATAAGGTAAATATTCATAATATCGAATTGCCTCCCCACTAGCATCAGTTACTAGCGTGGTAGAGTTAACTTGATCTGCATGTAAATAATGTACGTTCTCACCAATGGGTTTCTCTGGTCTATTTCGAGTACTTCCATCTTTTGAATTCATGATCTGGCTGATAAGCGCAACTTGCTGTCCATTCAGTCGAATACTCTTGGTTCTAAACTCAGTTTCGATTCCACATGGAAGAGCATCACTATCACATCCTGGAACATCTACGATTCGACTATGGGCCCCATAATATTCACTGGGATAGAGATACGCTGAATTGTCTTCAGTCTGTTTTCGAACACGGCGCGCAAAAGCATCATAGTGATAGGCGGTCCAATCAGTGACTCCCTGCATTTGACTGCGTTCAAGACGACCAGCATCATCCCATTGATAAACCGCGCCATTTGGATCCGTACTTCCACTAGCCCGTTGAGTTGAAGTAAGCGAGCCTCTCGCATCATATTGTAGTGTATAGGAACCAATTCGTTCGGGAAGCGATGGTCGAACAAAATTTTGATAGGTCCAATTTTGTTCGA
>Ga0224506_10000977_pt1 | contig 21414 bp, 18 predicted proteins | sample SF_Jan12_sed_USG_2_FD_169108 | JGI IMG/M metagenome (GOLD analysis project Ga0224506, IMG submission 169108) | Sediment microbial communities from San Francisco Bay, California, United States - SF_Jan12_sed_USGS_8_1 | ecosystem: Environmental > Aquatic > Marine > Sediment | place: USA... | reverse complement strand
GTTACCTGCAGCAGATACCCAGTTATTTTCATTTTGTTGCATTGTTGCAATCTCGTCAGCAGCGACCAAACCTGGTGCAGCTACTGCTAGCATTGCTAATGATAATGTTTTCAGCTTCATAAAGTTTTCCTCTATTGCTTTTTAGTTATGTTACGACACGAAATTGTTCAACGTTGAACCTCATGCGTCGGGTTACATTAATCCTCGTGAAAACGATAGTCAAGCATCTTTCCCAGTTTTTTTGAGAGTTTTTCTATATTATTTTCGGGAAAAACTTCCCGCGCCCATAACCTCATGAAAATAAAGGCTTAAAAATTTCAGCTCTGATCTTCGGCATGATCTTTGATCCACTCTATTGCAGCAGTCACTGCGCTCAATGTGCGCTCGCGACCAAGCAATTCCAGCGTAACATCAAGTGGTGGTGATACCGTATTTCCCGTAATCGCCACTCGAATAGGCTGTGCAACTTTGCCCATACCAACCTCAGCAGCTTCAGCGCAGGCTTTAATATGGTCATGAATCTCTTCAGCCTGCCACTCTTGCAATGCCGATAAGCGCGCCTGCATGTCTTGTAACAGCTCAACACTATTTACTGTCAAGTTTTTACGCGCAGCTTTTTCATCGTAGTCCGTCACTGCCTGATAGAAGAACCGACTATTGGCAGCCATTTCTACTAATGTTTTAGCTCTTTCCTGTTGCAATTTCACTACACTAGACAATTCAGGCCCCTGTGCCGGGTCTATTCCTAATTGCCCCATATGCCAACTTAAATGATGCGCTACATGTTCTGGCTCACTGTTTTTAATATACTGCTGATTAAGCCATAACAATTTATCGGTATTAAAACTTGATGCGGCTTTATTAACGTCTTCAATATCAAATAACTGAATCATCTCATCCAATGTGAAAATTTCCTGATCACCATGCGACCAACCCAATCGCACCAGATAATTCAATAATGCTTCCGGTAAGTAACCCTCATCGCGGTAACTCATCACACTCACCGCGCCATGTCGCTTGGATAAACGCGCCCCATCGTCACCTAGGATCATAGGCACATGGGCAAACACTGGTGGCTCTGCTCCTAAAGCTTTAATGATATTGATCTGTCTTGGTGAATTGTTTAAGTGATCATCACCTCGAATGACATGGGTCAGTTCCATATCCAGATCATCTACGACAACAGTCAAATTATAAGTAGGTGAACCATCTGGTCGAGCTATGATCAGATCATCAAGCTCACTATTTTTAAACTCAACCTCACCTCTGATTACATCATTAACAACAACGCTGCCTTCTGTCGGATTCTTAAAGCGAATAACAGGTTGGACACCTTCTCTAACAGCACTTAAATCTCGACAACGGCCATCATAACGAGGCTTTTCTTTATTCGCGCGTTGCAATTCACGCATGTCTTCCAATTCTTCTTTGGAACAATAGCAATAATAGGCATCACCTTGTTTTAATAATTGATCTATCACTTCTTTATAACGATCAAACCGATGAGTCTGATAAAAAGGGCCTTCATCATACTCAAGGCCCAACCATGTCATACCTTCTAATATGGCATTGACTGATTCAGCCGTTGAACGTTCAAGGTCGGTATCTTCAATTCGTAAAATAAACTGGCCTCCATGTTTTCGGGCATATAACCATGAAAACAATGCAGTGCGTGCACCACCAACATGTAAATAACCTGTTGGGCTGGGGGCAAATCGGGTACGAATGGTCATATTTTTATCTCTCATACTGGATGTTGAATTTAAATTTGCGCTATTGTAGCAGCAAGTAGCCTATATATAAGGTATAAAACATCATGAAAATAGCCATCGCAGTTACATTAAGCTTTGTCATGCTGCTGTTCTTTAGCGGCTGTTATGCTGACTCTGCTGCCTATCGGGTCTCTGAAATTGCTTCCGGTATTTATTATCATCAAGGTGCCCATGAAGAGGCATCAGAAAAAAACATCGGAGCCATTGCTAATGTCGGTTTTATTATCGGGGATCGCTGTGTGGCCGTGATTGATAGTGGTGGCAGTTTTCGTGAGGGTAGCTATTTAAGACAAGCAATTAAACAACACTCTGACTTGCCCATTTGTTATGTAATTAACACCCATGTCCACCCTGACCATATGTTTGGAAATGCAGCATTTAAACAAGATCATCCAGAATATATTGGTCACGAAAAGTTACCCTCTGCGCTTACCGCCAGACAAGTTTATTTTGCTCAGACGTTCAAGGAAATATTAGGTGAAGCCTATACTGGTACAGAATTTATCTCCCCAACAACCATGGTTAATATAGATCAGTCGATTACTATTGACCTTGGCAACCGACCATTAACGCTTACCGCCTATACAACCGCTCACACCGATCACGATCTGACCGTATTAGATCACAACACAAAAACACTCTGGACTGGAGACTTATTATTTATCGAACGTATCCCAGTACTCGATGGAAGCATCAATGGCTGGATACAGACCATGCAACAGTTAAAAGCGATGGAACTCAATCATGTTATTCCTGGTCATGGCCCAGCCAGTAGTGATCAGTGGCAACAAGGTCTAAGCAATCAGTTACGCTATTTCACTGTTTTACGTGATAAAATTCGTACCGTGATTGCAGACTTTGGCACAATAGAAGAGGCTTCAAACCGAGTGGGTAATGAAGAGCAACCCTATTGGGAACTTTTTGAGTATTATCATCGTCGCAATGTTACTGCTTCATTCGTTGAGCTCGAATGGGAATAAATACAATATTGATCCACTGTGGAGAAAGAACATGTTTTATCGTGGTTTAAACCTTATTATTATTAGTTTGGCATTAAGTTTTTTCGGGTTATCGGCTCAAGCTGAAACGCCAAAAGAAGCATTATGGCCAACCCTCAAGGTTGCTTATTTCGGCGATAAGACTATTCGTGAAAAAGCGGATGATTTATTAGTTATTGAGGCACCAAAACGTGCTGAAGATGCGGCAATTGTTCCCATCTCAGTCAAGTCTTTACAGTCACAAACAGCTACAAAACACATCAAGAATATACATATCGTGATTGATAATAACCCTGAACCCTATTCTGCAAACTTTCATCTGTCACCAGACCTAGGGATCATTGATATCTCTACGCGTATGCGTATTGACCAATACACTTTTGTTCGTGCTATAGCTGAAATGAATGATGGCTCACTACACATGGTGTCACGCTTTGTGAAAGCATCTGGCGGCTGTAGCGCACCAGCAGGTAAAGATGCAGCAGCAGCCTTGGCTCGATTAGGAAAAATGCAAATTCGGATGCGTAAACCTACTGTAGGCAAGCCTGTTCAAGCCCAAATGATTGTCAGCCATCCGAATTATAATGGTTTACAATTTGACCAGAAATCACGTCAGTACATTCGAGCACACTATGTAAAAAACATTCATATCAGTTATAACGACAAACCACTCATTGTTGTAGATACTGGTATTTCAGTCAGCGAAGATCCAAGTATTCGCTTTACCTTTACGCCATCAGAGCAAGGTGTATTGAAAGCCGATGTAAAAGACAGCAAAGAACAGCATTTCAGCTTGCAAAAAGAAATCTAACCATCAAGTAATGGTTAACCCCCAATAAAAAGGCCGCATATTAGCGGCCTTTTTATTGGGGTTATATATGACAGACTATCGTCTGATGCGACAATTGTCATAGGCATCTGCGTGAGTTTTTTGAAATAATCCAATACCCTCTTTTACATCTGCATCATCCCTGAACATACCACCACGGTCAGCGGGCATATTACGCATTTGAAAACCAGTATTTGCCTCTTCAAACTCACGTTGTGAAAACACGTCTGCCAATTTATCTGCAACACATGAGCACTTATGAACAGCTTCATAAACATTCATTTTAGGATTGGCATCCATACATTCAAGTACATATTGCACTCGTGTTACCGTTGAGAAATCGTTTGCCAGACCGATACCTGGAATTACCACTAATCCAGCCGCTAACAGTGACATACTGCCTTTTTTCATCAAGTTGCTCCTAAATTTTATACTCATGAGAATACCAAAAGACCCCAATGATACAATTAAGTTCCTGCCACTTTGGCACAGAGAATCTAAATAATACATGATCTTGATCATTCATGTGTAGCATGCATAATCGCAATAGATAACACTTTGACGGTAACTTAAGGTAAACTTTATGTTTACACATAAGTACGTAATCTATTTGGCTAAATGGGCAGGAGAACCCCCAATGAAAAAACTGTTACTTCACCTTGATACGGATCCAGTACCAAGCGCATTCGATCAAGCTGTCGCTTATGACGCGGATGTTGATAATGTCATCTCCTATGGTGGCGCAACACGTGACAATGTAACAGCCCATGTACACGGCATGATTTTCACTCGTGGTGGTAAAAATCTAAAAAACAGCGCCATCTTCATTGGTGGCTCAAATGTAACTGCCAGTGAGCTTGTTGGTAATGCTGTCAAAAAAGCATTTTTTGGCCCTGTTCGTGTTTCTGTCATGCTTGATCCCAACGGCTCAAATACAACTGCAGCAGCAATCGCACGCAAAGTCATGAGTAACTACGATATCAAAGGTAAAAAAGTGGTTATTATCGGCGCTGGCCCTGTAGGCCAACGTTCTGCACTGTATTTCCTTAAGGAAGGTGCGGCTCAGGTAGTACTTACTTCTCGTAGTTTAGAAAGAACGAAAGTCATCACTAACCAAATGAAAAAAGCCTATGGCGTGGATGTTATCCCAGCAGAAACACGCAGTGATGAGATGGTCAAGGAATTATTAAAAGACGCCCATGTGGCCATTACCAGTGGACCAGCAGGCGTATGTGTCTGTCCTAAATCAGCTTGGTCTTCAAGCACCACCCTGGAAGTCGTTGCCGATGTTAACGCGGTACCACCTCTTGGTATTGAAGGCATGGAAGTCATGGACAATGGCGCTGAGAAAGAAGGCGTTAAATTTTACGGCGCTATTGCCATTGGCAACTTCAAAATGAAAGTCCATCATGGAGCAGTCGCTTCGCTTTTTGACTCAAATGATCAATTTCTAGACGAAACTACTATTTACGATATCGCTTGTAAAATCGATAATAAATAGTGTCAAAACTGAAGCAGGAAAACAGTCAGCCGAACATAGGAATTCGGGTGAGTGCCCCAGCCCGACTTCATCTTGGCTTTCTGGATCTCAACGGCTCTTCCGGACGAAAATTTGGTAGTATCGGGCTGGCAATTGACACCCACCAGACTGTCGTTGAGGCAAGACACGCATCTGCCATAACCGTCAGAGATAACAGTGGTTTTCCGACAATAAACCGACGAGTTGAAAGCATCATAGAAACCTTTTATGCTACTTTAGGCCAGCACCTCCACAAGGATGAGCAAGGCGTAGAGCTCTCTTTACTTCAGCGTATTCCTGAACATGCCGGTTTAGGCTCAGGCACTCAGCTTGCCTTGGCTATTGGCACTGCTCTCTGCAAATTACACAATATATCAACAAATACTCGAGATATTGCCTCCCAATTAGGCCGTGGAGCACGCTCAGGTATAGGTATTGCAACATTTGATCGTGGTGGTTTTGTCATTGATGGTGGTTTAAACAATGCTTCACTATTACCTCCACAATTAGCACACTACGACTATCCGAAAGACTGGTCCATAATCATTATTATGGATGAGACCAATCATGGTATACATGGTGAACAGGAATTAACGGCATTCAAAAACTTACCGACTTTCCCTCTAATTGATTCTCAGGCGATCTGTCATTTAGCTTTAATGAAATTATTGCCCGCTCTGGTAGAGCTAGATATTGAACAATTCGGCCATGCCATTACCGAAATACAAGCACTACTCGGTGATCACTTTGCTCCTGCGCAAGGCGGCCGTTATACAAGCCCTCGCGTTGCAAGTTTGTTAAACTACGCAAAAACTCTTGGTCACACAGGCGTAGCCCAGAGTTCGTGGGGGCCAACTGGCTGTATATTTTTAGACAATGTTCACTCAGCCAGGCAGTTAATGAATGTACTCGATCTCTATGCTCAAAAAGAACTTAAAGACCAAGCTGGTCTTTCATTTAAAATTGCGCATGGACAATCGGATGGAGCAAAGATTGAAACATTCACTTTATAACGATTATGATGTCCGATAAATCCCTCAATAAAAGATAAGGAAGAGCCATGTCTAAACGTACAATATTTCACATGCTTAATCCAATGAAGCATAACAGTCCCTTTGACATCAACATGGCTGTTGATGCCGGTTATGAAGTCGTGATTCCTTATGAAAATGTAAAATTGGAAGAGGTTGCAGGACTAACACAGGATGCTATCTTCTCACGTGGCCCTGCAGGGGTAAAAAAGACTGGCATGTTTATCGGTGGTCGTGACATTGGTTTGGCAATGGATATGCTCGAAGAGACTAGAAAAGCCATGGTGCCACCCTTTGAGATTTCTGTATTTGCTGATCCTAGCGGCGCCTTTACAACCGCGGCAGCTTTGGTTGCCTGCGTAGAGCGTGAATTGAAGAAAAACTTCAATCAGGAACTCAAAGGTTCACGAGCGGTTGTCTTTGGTGGCACGGGTCCTGTTGGTTTAGCCACAGCCGTTATCGTCGCTGAACAAGGTGCCGATACAACGATTGTCGATCACTTCTCACTTGATACTGCGCTAGAATTCGCTGATGAAGCCAAACGGCGTTATGATGTCGATTTACGTGCGACAACAGCTGCATCCGAGGCTGATAAGGCGCGCTTGATATCAAACGCCGACATCGTATTCTGTACCGCCAAAGCAGGTATTCAAGTACTCAATGCATCTGTGCTGGCAGATGCCCAACAACTCAAAGTGGCAGGAGATGTTAATGCTGTGCCTCCTTTGGGTATAGAAGGCGTTAAACTGATGGATTCTGGCACCCCATTAATTCATGCTACAAATTCTAGTGGTGCAGTTGGCATTGGTGCTCTTGCTATTGGTGATATCAAATATCAATTACAACAAACATTATTGAAAGAAACCTTAAGCAGTGAGAAGTCTGTGTATCTAGACTTCCGTAATGCCTTTAAGGATGCACGCACACTCGTTTAAGTAAAGATTTCGCACGTGCAAAATCAGCACATTCCCGTTCTGATCCTTGCACAAAGTGGCCGTTTTTTATCTCAATCGGCCTCTCAGGCAGGATACCCTGTCTGGGTGGCCGATTGTTTTGGAGATCAAGACACCTTGTCATGCGCGCAACGATGGCAAGCTCTCCCCCCACTTTCTGAACTGACTCAAACTAGCCTTCTAGAGACTCTTTCAGAGATAACTAATGGTGAAGACTGCACTTTAATTTGTGGTAGCGGAATCGAAAGCTATTATGGTTTATTAACTACACTCCCTAACAATATTCATCTGGTTGGTAATTCCGCCCACACGATAAATATCATTAAAACCCCTATTCTATTCTTTGGTTTATTAAAACAATTACGACTCCCCTATCCCGATACACAATTCATGCAACCTGTCGATGATACAAACTGGCTAATTAAGTCTCCAAAAGGGCTAGGCGGTAATCATGTTAAGCATCTGAATCGGCACCCACCAACAACAGAGTGTTATTTCCAACGTCATATTACTGGTTCTAGTGGATCAGCACTATTTTTAGCCAATGGAATCCATGCACAACTTCTGAGTATTAATAAACAAACTTTAAGACCCTATACCGATAGTCCATTTCGTTTAGGCGCTATAGAAAAACCCTGGGCTATTACTGAAGCACACCGGCATCAACTGGAGGAAGCCATCTGTAAAATCTCGTCTAAAACTGGCTTATTAGGACTAAATAGTCTTGATTTTATAATCTCGGAACAAGGCGAACTGCTATTACTTGAAATCAATCCACGTCCAAGCGCCTCCGCTGAATTAATTGGTAGCATAGTCTCCATATTCCATCATCATATCAATGCCTGTCACGGTAGCCTGCCAGATAAACCTATCATTGATACTGTCACTAAAGGCTCTTTACGTTATCTTTATGCTCGTCATAATTACCGTATTCCTTCTGACGTGAGTTGGCCATCTGAGTGCCATGATTTACCTGCGGCAGGGACACTCATTAAAAAACATGCACCAATTTGCACATCCATCCTTATGATCAATGAGGATCAACCACTCCCCTGCAAATTACACGATGTCATTGAAAATAAAATAATCGAACAATTATCATCACAAACTTGAAAAAGAGGCAGTTCATGCCCATATATTTAGGCTTATATCAATTTAGGAATAGTAACTATGAAGCGAATCATGCTTTATCTGGCAACTAACCTTGCGGTGATTGTTGTGTTGAGTATCACGATGCGCCTTTTGGGTATCGGAAGCCTGCTAGATCAACAAGGAATCGATCTCAACATGAATGCCTTGTTAATTTATGCCGCTGTCATCGGGTTCAGTGGTTCTTTAATTTCACTGGTCATATCAAAATGGACCGCCAAGCATATGACTGGTGCTCAGGTTATTACTTCACCTGCTAATAATACAGAACGCTGGTTGGTAGCAACAGTCAGTGAACAGGCGCAACAAGCTGGAATAGGAATGCCTGAAGTGGCCATTTATAATTCACCCCAACCTAATGCCTTTGCTACAGGGATGAATCGAAATAATGCCTTGGTTGCCGTCAGTTCAGGTCTATTACAATCCATGACTCAGGATGAAGTTGAAGCGGTGCTTGCCCATGAAATAAGCCACATTTCGAATGGTGATATGGTGACTATGGCGTTAATCCAGGGTGTCGTTAATACCTTTGTGATCGTATTATCCCGTGTTATCGGTCACCTCGTTGATCGCACAGTATTCAAAACTCAACGAGGGCATGGTCCTGCATTCTGGATCACATCCATCATCGCTGAACTGGTTCTGGGCATTCTGGCCAGTATTATTGTTATGTGGTTTAGTCGCCAACGTGAATATCGTGCTGATGCAGGCGCAGCACATCTTGTCGGTGCCAATAAAATGATCGCTGCGCTACAACGTCTTGGCATGACATCAAAAGAAGCATTGCCAGATCAGCTTAATGCCTTGGGTATTTCAGGTGGGCGTGGCGGCGTAAGCCAGCTATTTATGAGTCATCCTAGAATTGAAGATCGCATCAATGCTTTACATCAACGTCAAAAATAGTGGGGAAGCTAGAGGTCATCGCCCTCAAAATTATAATTAAGCTTATCTGAAGGCTCATGAATGTAATACCCTTGAGCATAATCAACACCTAAGCGCCACAATAGAGCCAAACTGTTTGCATCAGAAACAAACTCAGCGATACTGCGTTTACCTGCTTCCTTGGTCATTTCGATGATCGCCTTAACCGCAGCCTGATTTTCTGGATCTTTTGCCATATTTTCTACAAAAGTGCCATTGATCTTCAAGTAATCCACATCCAGTTCACTCAAACTTTGTGAAAAGTCTAATCCTGAACCAAAGTGTTCCAAAGCAAACTCACTGCCAATATTTTTCAGCTTAGTAATCGTTGATTTTGCAAGATCAAGATTATCTAATGCAACAGTTTCACTAATTTCAAATACCAGTGCCGCGCCATCTAAACCATGATTATTGAGTAAGGAACATAACCAGTCTATAAATTCCGCTTTGCTTAATGCATGTTGAGATAATCTAATAAAAAAACGGGTTTTAGGATATTTTTGTCGGTGGGCTTTTAAGCTAATTAACGCATGCTCAATAACCCAATTATCAATGTCATTCATCCATTCCGATTGTTCGGCATATTTAATGAATTTATCGGCTTTAATTGTTGGTAAGTCTTCATCGTCTTTCAAGCGAAGCAGAACATCATATAGTTCTTGTTCCTCGCCATGTAAACTTACAATAGGCTGGTAATACAAACTAAAACCGTCATTCTGTATCGCATCTTCTATGCGTGACCGCCACACAGTAGCGTCATCTGTATCAGAACGAAGCTTTTTCGTTTTGCTTGAATGGTAGCGCTCTACAGTGTTTCCACCCGCTCGCTGAGCTTGTACACAAGCTCTATCCGCATTATCTAACACCGCCGAAGTTGATGAAAGGCTTTCTGTAACTCGGCTGATGCCTATACTGCACTCTAGTTCTATTGTCTCACCATTAACCTGAGATACGTAGTCATCTACAACTTTCCTAAATGTTTCTGCACGTCCATCGACATAACTATCGTCTTCACTCAATATGACAACGGTAAATGCCTGATCTGAATAGCGCGCCAGCAATTCACCCGCCACTAACTCCTTCCTCAAGACCTCAGCAATTGATTTTTGCACCATGTCACTGGCGCCCAGACCAATTTTCTCTTTTATTGCCTGAAAATCATCTATTACGATGTAGAGCAATTGTGCGTCGCCTTTGCCCTCACCCACGTTACCGACGATTTTTTCCAACTCATCCAAAAAGCGCGTTCTACTATAAAGACCGGTTAATAAATCGTAATCACGTAACAATTGTAGCTGGCTGGTATCAGTGCTGGTATGTACATCCTCATCTCGCACGACCACTTGAGTACAGTTTTCACCTTCGACAACAGCATGACTAAACTCTATATTCGCTCTAAAGCCACTGCCATCAGCACGTACGCATTGTACTGATACATTTTTCGGCTTGGCATCAGTCTGTTCTGAAAACTGTCTGAAAATTGATTTAAATTTGGCATGGTCATCGACCGTAATCATGTCCAAAATAGGTAAACCGTCAATATCTTCAGCTTCGTCATATCCAAATAAGGTCAAATAGGAATTATTGACATAAATATGCATACCTTCATGCATATACGCCACGGCATCTTGCGAACTGTCCAGTAACAGGCGTGAGCGTTTTTCACTTTCACGTAAAGCACGTTCATTACGCCGGCAAAGTCGACGTCCAAATAAATTTTGCAACTCACGCTCAACGGCAAACTGAAGGTGACGTGAATCACTAAATTTTACAACGTCTTGCGCGCCAATATCATAAAGAGAATCAATATTACCCTGATCCGATGCCAATATAATGCAAGGTATATCTCTGCCTCGTCGGGACACTAAATTAAGTAACTCGCGTGGTGGAACGGCTGCTAAAGAGTCACGGCAAATAATCATATCCCATGATTGATTTGTCAGTGCCTTTTCTATTTCAGCAAGCGAATCTTGTCTAGCTGCCCTTACCGCATGCCCAGCACTCCTTAAGATACTGATAATACTATCTGCCTCGGTGAGCGAGTCATCAACCAACAATAGTCGTAAAATACCTTCAGCTCTAGCCACGTTTTTTACCCTCTTTCACTGGTGCTGCAATGGGTCGCTTACCTTCTAATTGAGTCATTTGAGCTTCCATCCACTGATAAACCTGTTTGTTTATATCTACTACAGTTTTGCCCCGTGTTGTTATCTTAGCGCCTATAACTAATTTAATCACGCTCGGATATTTAATAAAACCATGTTTCGGCCATGCCTTCCCCGCATCATGGGCTACAGGCACTATAGAATGCCCTGCTTCAACGGCAAGACGAGTGCCACCGACACCAAACCGTCCCATTTGGCCGGATGGAATGCGCGTGCCTTCAGGAAAGACTACAACCCAACATCCTGACGACAATCTGTCTTTTCCTTGTTCAATAACCTGATTTAGCGCTTTTCTTCCCGCCCCTCGATCGATCGCGATCGGGTTTAAAGCTGCCAATCCCCAACCAAAAAAAGGTATCCATAGCAATTCGCGTTTTAACACCCACACCTGTGGAGGGAACACAGCTTGTAGCGCCAAAGTTTCCCATGTTGACTGATGTTTACACAAAATAACACAGGGCTCATCAGGAATATTTTCACTTCCTTCAACTTGATAATGCACATCACAAATCTTTGCCAGCAGCCACAGATTTAAAATAGCCCATTGGCTGACCACTTTATATCGCCACTTAAACGGTAAAGGCCACAATAAAACCCCTAATAATGAAAACAGCACTATGGTGATTACATGCAGACTGACAAAAATGAAAGAACGAATAAAAAGCATTACATCGTGGGTTCCAATATAGCTGTCACCACAGCTGATAAATCATCGTACACAGCCACGCCATCAGGAATACCATTAGCCAGCGTCTGTTCTCCCTTTCCCGTTTTAACCAGAATAGGTCTTGCTCCAACAGCTTGGGCCGCCTGAAGATCGCGTAAGGAATCTCCAACCGCCAGCACATTATCTAAGTTGATTCGTAAACGATGTGCCAGTTCAGCAAAAGCACCATCCTGTGGCTTGCGACAATCACATTCATCGTCAGGCCCATGTGGACAGTACAATATAGCTTCCAGCTTACCTCCCGCTTGCGCCAACATACGACGCATTTTGCTATGAATACGACTTAACATATTCACATCCAGTAATCCGCGGGCTATCCCCGATTGGTTAGTAATAACCACGACTCGATAACCCGCATGATTTAATCTTGCAATGGCTTCAAGGCTGCCTTCAATCGGCTCCCATTCAGCAGGTGACTTAATGAAGTCATCCGAATCATGATTAATAACACCATCTCGATCCAGGATTATCAGAGCCATTGCAATATCCTTTGCCTATTCCTGCAAACAAGAAATATCAGCCACACCCAAAAATAAGGCGCGAGTCTGATTTAATAATACCAGACGGTTTTGGCGAACTGCTGCATCATCTGCCATTACCATCACCTGATCAAAGAAGCCATCGACTGTTTCGCGCATGTCGGCTAATGCTCGCAACACACCCGCATAATCAGCCTGTGCCATTAACGGTTTAACATCATCAGTAACCGCTTTCAATTTTGCAGACAACGCTTGCTCGGCAGGCTCTTGTAGCAAGCTGTCATTGATGTTGCCTACCTCACCTTCCGCATCATTCTTGCGTAAAATATTACCGATACGCTTATTACCCGCAGCCAAAGCTTCCGCTTGCTCTAACTGTCGGAACTCAGCCACTGCATGTAAGCGTTGCATGAAATCAAGAGGTCTGGTCGGAGCAACCGCCAACACCGCTTCAAAGACATCTGCTTTAAAGCCCTGTTCAACCGCATATCCACGCAAGCGTTCAAAGAAATATCGTATCACTTGATCGTTGACATCCTGCTCTGTCAATACATCATCAAAACCCTGTTGTGCCTGTTGAAGTAAGGCTAACAAGTCGATATCAAGTTTATTTTCAATCACAATTCTCAACACACCCAGTGCTGCGCGTCGTAATGCAAAAGGATCTTTAACTCCTGTTGGAGGCTGACCGATACCAAACAGGCCGGCTAAGGTATCTAGTTTCTCCGCCAGACTCACTGCCTGCCCAGTTTTAGTTTGAGGTAGTGCGTCACCTGAGAATCGAGGTAAATACTGCTCATCCAATGCCTCAGCAACCTCATCATGCTCGCCATCCAATCGTGCATAATAGCGCCCCATGATGCCCTGTAAATCAGGAAACTCGCCAACCATTTCCGTCACCAAATCACACTTGGCTAACAAGGCTGCACGTTCAGCCAGTTTGGCATCACCGCCAATCTCGGTAGCAATCACCACGGCCAATTTCGCTACACGTGCCGATTTATCAAACACTGTGCCCAGTTTATTTTGGAATACAATGGTTTTTAATTGCTGTTGTCGGTTAGCCAGTGGCTGTTTGCGATCCGTTTCCCAGAAGAAGGCGGCATCACTTAGTCGCGGCAAAATAACACGCTCATTACCGGCAACTACTTGAGCCGAATCGCGACTTTCAATATTACTGACTGTAATGAAGTACGGTAACAATTCTCCAGTTTTGTCACGCACTGCAAAATACTTCTGATGTTCTTCCATTGAAGAGATCAGTGCTTCCGCTGGTAATTCAAGAAAACGTTTATCAAACGACCCGGATAATGCAACAGGCCATTCAACCAGACCTGCCACTTCATCCAACAGATTTTCATTAATAACTGCTTCTCCGCCCAGCTTGGTTGCCAACTCGAGAACCTGTCCATGAATGGCTTCACGACGTGCCTTCATATCCACCAATACATGACCTTCTGTTTCCAACTGAGGGGCATACGTTTGTGCTGATTGAATCCGAATAGTATCTGGATGGTGGAAGCGGTGACCGCGACTGTCTCGCCCTGATGTGACACCCAGTAATTCTTGCGGAATAACTTCTTCCCCAAACAAAAGCACCAACCAATGAACTGGTCGTACAAATTCGCCCGGCAAGCTTCCCCATCGCATACGTTTAGGGATCGGTAATTCATGTAAAGCGTTTTGCAAAATCTCAGGGATCAAACTGGCCGTTTCAGCGCCGGTTTGTTGTTGTTTAAAGCCTAACCAGACACCTTTATCCGTTTCCACCTTTTCAAGATCATCAACTTCAACACCACATGAGCGAGCAAAACCCTGTAAGGCTTTTGTTGGGTTACCTTCGTCATCAAACGCCGCCGTTAAAGCTGGCCCTCGACGCTCAACCATCCGATCCTGTTGGCGAACTTGCAAATCATCAACCACCACTGCCATGCGGCGAGGAGCCGCATAAGAACGAATAGCACTAAAACTCAGCTCCGCTTTTTCAAGACCTTGTTTAATGCCCGTTTCAAATGCCAGCATTAATTTCTTTAACGCTTTCGGTGGTAACTCTTCCGTTCCTAGCTCAATCAGTAAATCACGCACATCGCTCATGACTGTGCCTCCTTGCTGACTGTTTGCAACATCGGGAAACCAAGAGATTCACGACGGTCATAATAAGCCTGCGCAACGGCGCGAGCCAATGTTCGCACCCGTAAAATAAATCGCTGGCGTTCAGTCACAGAAATCGCTTTACGGGCATCCAGAAGATTAAAGGTATGTGATGCTTTAAGTACCAGCTCATAGGCTGGCAAAGGTAACCCAGCTTCAATCATCCGTTCACTCTCACGCTCACAGGTATCGAAAGTAGCAAATAAATGGTCAACATCCGCATGCTCGAAATTATAGGTCGACATTTCCACTTCATTTTGGTGAAAGACATCACCATAAGTCACTTTACCCATTGGGCCATCAGACCATACCAGGTCATACACACTGCTAACGCCCTGCAAGTACATTGCAATTCGTTCCAGTCCATAGGTAATTTCACCTGTCACTGGACTGCACTCTAGTCCACCAACTTGCTGGAAATAGGTAAATTGGGTCACTTCCATACCGTTTAGCCATATTTCCCAACCCAGGCCCCAAGCACCTAAAGTAGGCGACTCCCAGTTATCTTCTACAAAACGGATATCGTGAATGGATGTATCTAGGCCCAACATTTTCAGTGAATCAAGATACAGTTCCTGAATATTGATTGGGGAAGGTTTAAGTACCACCTGAAACTGATAGTAGTGCTGAAGGCGATTAGGATTGTCACCATAACGACCGTCAGTAGGGCGTCGCGAAGGCTGTACATAAGCCGCACTCCACGGCTCAGGGCCTATAGCACGTAAAAAAGTGGCAGGATGAAATGTCCCCGCCCCTACTTCCATATCATAGGGTTGAAGCAAAACACAGCCTTGTTCAGCCCAATACTGTTGTAGCCTCAGGATAAGTTCCTGAAAGGTTTTTGGCGTCTCCGCCACCGTTACCGATGTTGTACTCATTGGTTAAAAATCACAATCTATAATCAAAAACTATTTGATTATATCTAATATCAGCCATGTATGTAGAAACCAGCACTTTTAATCATGACATGAAGCCGTTAAAAGCCTTCACAATCATTGCTTCCAAATTCAGGTAAAATTGTTGCTCAACGACTAAATCTAAAGGTAGTCATGACACGACATATTGGGATTGTGATGGATCCTATCTCAGCCATCAATATTAAAAAAGACAGCAGTTTTGCTATGTTATTGGCTGCTCAGGCCAAAGGCTGGACACTGTTTTACATGGAACAGCAGGATTTATTTCTACGCCAGGGTATTGTCTCTGCTGAAATGAAACCTTTACGCGTCGTTGAAAATGCAGATAAATGGTTTGAGTTGGGAGAGGGCCAGACCACAGCGCTATCGGATCTTGATGTCATATTAATGCGTAAAGATCCGCCCTTTGATATGGAATATATCTACAGCACATACTTGCTCGAACAAGCGCAAGCTGCGGGAGTATTAATTGTCAATAACCCTCAAAGTCTACGCGATGCCAACGAAAAACTTTACACAGCCTGGTTTCCAGAATGTTGTCCCCCAACGCTGGTCACTCGCCAAAATCACCTTATTCGTGAATTCCAGAGCCAACATGGCGATATCATCCTAAAACCATTGGATGGCATGGGCGGTGCCTCAATCTTTAGACTAAATCAGGACGATCCTAATACCAGCGTCATCATTGAAACTTTGACCAGTCATGGTCGTAAATCCGTGATGGCACAACAGTTCATTCCCGAAATCAGCGATGGTGATAAACGCATTTTAATGATTAACGGTGAACCCGTACCTTATGCACTGGCACGTATCCCTGCTAAAGGTGAAACCCGTGGCAATCTTGCTGCGGGTGGGCGAGCTGAAGGCCGAGCACTCACTGATCGTGATCACTGGATCTGCCAGCAAGTGGGCCCTACCTTACGTGAAAAAGGATTATTATTTGTCGGTCTAGATGTGATTGGGAATTATCTGACTGAAATCAATGTCACAAGCCCAACCTGTATTCGTGAACTCGATGCCCAATTTAACCTTAATATCGCTGGCGATCTGATCGATTGCATAGAACAACAACTATCATGAAATTCTTTCAAATCCTGTCTCTTTGTTGTGTCATTTTTTTATCTGCTTGTAATAACGAACCACAAACCCGCCAGGCAAAATTTTATGCATTTGGTACCGAAATCGATGTCAGCCTCTTTGGTGTGGATGCTGAAACCGCTGACAATACGTTAGAGGTACTGGAGCAGTCTTTTTCTAATGTTAATAATACTTGGCACGCCTGGCAGCCCAGCACCATAACAACCATCAATAATGCTATCGCTGAAGGTCAATCTATTGCAATATCAGATGATGTTGCCCAACTTATCAATCTCGCTCGTTCGCTTGCTATCGATAGCCATCACCTGTTTAACCCTGCTGCTGGCAAGTTGTTTGAATTATGGGGCTTTCATCGTGACAACTGGTTTGAGTCACACCCACCACCAGATCAAAAACAACTTGATCAGTGGCTGAGTAGCGCACCAAATATGGAACAGATCAACATCACTAACGGCATCTTAAGTTCGGCTAATCTAATGGTGAAGCTGGGGTTTGGTGGTTTCGCCAAAGGCTTTGCTGTTGATAGCGCTATAAGTGCATTAAAGAAGCAAGGTATCACCAATGCCATTGTCAATATTGGGGGTGATTTGCGTGCCATTGGATCGCATGGTAAACGTCCTTGGATCATCGGTATACGTCACCCTCGTAAAGAGGGTATGGTCGCCTCCATTGCATTGCAAGATGATGAAAGCCTCTTTACATCGGGCGATTACGAACGCTTTTTCGAATTTGAAGGCCAACGTTATCCACATATTATTGACCCGAGGACTGCTTATCCAGCAAATCAAGCAAGCTCTGTTACTGTACTCAACAATAACGCTTCTGAGGCTGATGCTGCAGCTACTGCTCTATTTGTTGCCGGTTCAGAATGGCCTGAAATTGCAGGTTCAATGGGTATAAACCATGTTATGCTGGTACGGCCTGATGGTCAGATAGAACTTAGCCCGAAAATGGCTGAACGTATTCGCCTGATTGATAATCAGACACCTGCTATTATTCGCCCGATTGAGTACGAAAGACAGTAATAATTATGGGAAAAACCACTGCCATTGATCGGCTGATTTTTACACTATTATTTTCTATCATCATTCATCTGGTGATAGTGTTAGGGATAAGTTTTGATGCCACGTCCCCTCCTAGCAATCAACCATTGGTCAATCTTGAAATAACACTGGTCAAACATCAAACTGAGCTTGAACCTGAACAGGCAGACTTTCTTGCCCAGGCAAATAATGAAGGCGGTGGTGAAACAGACGAAAAATCACCAGAACCGACACCCGATGCGCCCGTTCCGGAAACAAAAGAAAGAGCAACGCCAACGCCTCAACAGCCAGTTGTAACTAATCAGATCGAAGCGAAACCTGAGCCGATTAAGCCGGCCGAAAAAACCCCGTCAAAACTGGCAAAAGTAATTACTCAAAACAAAGCCAAACGCAAGATTGAGACATCTGCGAATGTTGCCGATAAAACAGAGGTTGTGCCTGAAATCACACCACATAAGAAACCTCAGTTGTCTGCTCGCGACTTGATGGCTCAGGCACAGAAAGAAATTGCTCGTCTAGAACAGCAATTGGATGCCTCTACCAAAGCATTAAGCAAACGACCTAAAAAACGCCATTTATCCAGCAGAACAAAACAATATGCGGCGGCAGCTTACCATGAAGCATGGCGTAAGAAAGTAGAACGAATAGGTAATCTCAATTACCCACAGGAAGCAAAACGTCAGCGAATCAATGGTAGCCTGATGTTATCAGTTGATATTAATCCGGATGGCAGTGTGCCACCCGATGGTATCGTTATTTCGCGTTCATCGGGTCATAAAGTACTTGATGATGCCGCCGTTAGAATTGTGCGCTTAGCTGCACCTTATGCCGCGATACCAGAAGACGTCTTACAAGGATATGACATGATTACCATTATCCGTACATGGAAGTTCGAGACCGACCGTGGCTTACTCTCGCGCTAGCCCGACTAAACGATACCCTCGATGTGCTTTACTGTCATCCCCATAGACCACTGGCAATTTTTGACAGCACTCTCTCGCCAGTTGTTTTAACTGCTCAATGGAACCTGACTTTAACTCCAGCTCAATTTCATGAACAGGTTCAGATAACTCTCCTGCTCGTATCTGACCGCGGTCATAAGCCAATTCGATTGTAGTCTCCTGTGGCAAACTAAGTTGCAGTGACTGCCGAATAAAGTCAGTGGTAAACATGGGTGCAAGTGCCGGCCATATCTCAGAATCCTGAATCATCACATTCAGCGGTGTTTGTTTTAATTTTTCCAAATCAAAGTTCGCGCTATTGAGTTCCTGCTCCCATTCTTCACGTTGATGAAAGCCATCTTTAACCTGGCCAGTTGCTTTCACCGTCTGTAGCCACGAACCATTTTCATTTCGAAGCCTGAGCCCCACTCCTTGTGTAATTAAATGCAGATCAGGGGTATCAAAATACGTGCTCACCAAATGATGGATAACAAGCTGAGCGCTGCAATAAGGCCGCAACCACTCCAATTCTGAGAGCTGGAGTGGGCCATCACTGGTCACGACCAGTTTCATTTCCTGTTCAAGGGTCATCGCTGTAATAAAGGCGCCAAATAGTGCCCAGTATGTGATGCAGGATTTTTGGCAACATCCTCCGGAGTGCCTGTTGCCACCACCATGCCCCCACCAGATCCACCTTCTGGTCCCATATCAATGATCCAATCTGCGGTTTTGATCACATCCAGATTATGCTCAATCACAATGATGGTATTGCCACGATCACGTAGCCGGTGCAACACCTTCATCAATTGTTCAATATCAAAGAAGTGAAGTCCTGTGGTCGGTTCATCCAAAATATACAGCGTCTTGCCAGTATCGCGTTTCGATAATTCTTTAGCCAGCTTCACCCGTTGAGCTTCACCGCCAGACAAGGTCGTCGCATTTTGGCCAAGCGTGATATAGGTCAAGCCCACATCCATTAATGTGTCCAGTTTTTTGGCTACCATTGGGATATTAACGAAAAACTCACTGGCTTCTTCAATGGTCATATCCAGCACATCAGTGATGGTTTTGCCCTTATAACGAATATCCAGCGTTTCTCGATTATATCTCTGACCTTTACATACATCACAAGGCACATAAATATCAGGCAGGAAATGCATTTCTACCTTGATCAAACCATCGCCCTGACAAGCCTCGCAACGGCCGCCTTTAACATTAAAACTAAAACGGCCCGGCCCATAACCACGTGCCCTCGCCTCGGGTGTGCCCGCAAATAGCTCTCGAACCGGAGTAAAAATTCCAGTATAGGTAGCAGGATTTGATCGAGGTGTTCGACCAATTGGACTCTGATTAATAGCCACAACTTTATCAAGTTGTTCCAGACCCAAAATATCACTATGTGGTGCGGGCTCTTCAGAGGCGCCATTGAGCGTCTTGGACGTTAACTTCAATAATGTATCGTTAATTAAGGTCGATTTTCCAGAGCCCGACACACCGGTGACGCAGGTCATTAGGGCAATAGGAATATCAATATCGACATTGCGTAAATTATTGCCACAAGCACCTCGCACACTAATAATCTGGCCGGTATGAAATGGCTCTCTTTTTTCAGGGATTTCGATCTTTCTTCTTCCTGACAGATACTGTCCAGTAAGTGATTGCTCACTTTTTATAATATCTTCAGGAGTGCCACGAGCCACAATTTCACCACCATGTACCCCAGCACCGGGGCCAATATCCAATACATAATCGGCCGCACGGATCGCATCTTCATCATGCTCAACCACAATGACAGTGTTACCCATATCTCGCAGGCGGGTCAATGTTGCTAACAATCGATCATTATCTCGTTGATGCAATCCAATTGAAGGCTCATCAAGGATATACATCACCCCGACCAGCCCTGCACCGATCTGACTAGCCAACCTTATTCGCTGTGCTTCACCGCCTGACAGTGTGTCTGCACTACGCGCCAAGGTCAGGTAATCCAGCCCGACATTCACTAGAAAGGTAAGTCGTTCTGCAATTTCTGTCACAATTTTACTGGCAATTTCACCCTGTTTACCGGGCAGTGATAACTCGTCAAAAAATTGTTTTACCTCGCCAACAGGCATGCTGGTGACTTCAGGTAAAGTCACTTTATCAATAAACACATGCCTTGCTGCTTGATTCAGGCGTGCGCCACCGCAATCAGGACATGCCCGAACAGTATGGTATTTTGCCAACTCGTCACGAACACTATTTGATTCAGTTTCATGATAACGACGCTGCATATTCGGAATCACGCCTTCAAAACTATGACTGCGTACAACACTTTTTCCTCGGTCACCAATATAGCTGAAATCAATCTGGGTTCGTCCACTACCGTACAATACGATCTGCCTAATATCTTCAGGCAAAGATTCAAAAGGCGTTTCCAAGTCAAACTGATAGTGGTTGGCTAGTGATTTCATGATCTGGTGATAATAAGCATTTCGGCGATCCCATCCTCGAACAGCTCCGGCGGACAGACTTAATTCAGGATGCATCACTACTCGAGCCGGATCCACAAACTGCTTAACACCTAGGCCATCACAGGTGCCACATGCCCCTGCTGGATTGTTAAATGAAAACATTCTCGGTTCAAGTTCAACGATCGAATAACCACAACTTGGACAGGAAAAACGTGATGAAAATAGGGTTTCATTATCAGCCTCATCCATCGAAACAACCCGTGCAATT
>Ga0224506_10000976_pt1 | contig 21428 bp, 14 predicted proteins | sample SF_Jan12_sed_USG_2_FD_169108 | JGI IMG/M metagenome (GOLD analysis project Ga0224506, IMG submission 169108) | Sediment microbial communities from San Francisco Bay, California, United States - SF_Jan12_sed_USGS_8_1 | ecosystem: Environmental > Aquatic > Marine > Sediment | place: USA... | reverse complement strand
TGTCTTCTCTCAAAGAGCCGGGCAAGGGGCCGAAGACGTTCAACAAGAACATGTCCTCGTGGTGGCCAAAAAAGAATGTGTGGCCCATCAGGTGAAAGCGTTTCGCCGATATGGGGTGAATCTTCAGTTTGTCGATATTGATGCCTTTGCCCTCGTCAATCTGGTGACCTACAGCTATGGGAGCGAAGGGACGTGGTTATTGGCCAACATTGGGCCTACCGGCATCGTCATGGTGATCATTGCTGATGGTCATCCTCGATACATTCGAAAGGTGGTGTATGAAGCCGAGTGGTATGGAGATCTTCTTGATCAAATATTATTACCCCAACATTCCATTGAAAAACGAAAAGAGCTGGGGGCATCGGAGACACTCCTTCTTGAGCAATTTTTGAAAGAAACAAGGCGGCACATTGATGAGGCCTTGGAGGGCTTCTCGGATTCTGAAACCGCCATTATCGAAAAAGGTCTTCTTCTCACCGGAGGCTATGCCGTGGTGCCAGAAATGGTGTCGACATTAGCAGATTCATTGGGAATGCCAGTTCGTCTTCTCGATCCATTTCAGTCAATCATCGTTTCCCAGGCCCTTCAAGAAGACCCAGATTTTCAGCAGAACGCTTACCTAATGAGTGTGGCGGTAGGTGTGGCAGTGCGGGGAGCGCTTGGCCATGATTAAAATAAATCTCGCTCGTCAATTACAGGCGGTTTCCACAGAAAGGCAGCCTTCAGCGGGAGGCTCTGTATGGGTAGCTGTCGTTGTGAGCGTAGCAATTTTCGCGGGGAGTGGGTGGTGGACGTACAGTCAGCACCAAAAACATGAATCTTTGCTCCAGGAAAAACAGGTCCAAACACAATCGTTGGCCAAGATCACAGCGACCGTCAGTCGTCTCGAGCATTATCTGGAAGAAAAGAAACGATTTAGCGAAATTTTTCAGGTCATGCATGCCCACGAGTCAGCAAAGAAGCAGCCGATGATCTTGTTAGATGGAATCAGTCGTAGTGTGGAGGGGTTGGAAATTTGGTTGGATCGCGTGCAAATGGTTGACCAGGTTGTGGAATTACGTGGCCAATCCTTTGCGCTCAAAGACATTGGGAAATATGTTGATGCGTTAGAGAATTATCAGGTGATCACAGAGTTGCCAGTGGTAGAAATTCTTGAACAAGACGATCAGGAAAGCGGAAAGGTCTTTACTTTTATGATTCGGTTTGTGTTGAAAGAACGGGTTGCGGCATGATTGGGTGGTGGCATGTAAGCTCAGTCTGGCAGCGCTGGGTGGTATTTGGATTGGCCGTGGGCCTGTTTGGGCTGGGCATGTACACCTGGGTTTGGGATTCTCAAGAACGTTCCATCGACCTGTTAACTCGAGACCTCGCCGATTTACACACAAAGAACCAGGAGGCGATCAAGGCCATTGTGGCCTTAAAGAATGTGGGACGGGAAGTGGACATTTTGCGTGAAAAGCTGGCTCCTACGCTCCAGCAATTGCCTGTTGGGGCGGAGTCGCCAACATTTCGAAGAGAGGTGGTCACTATTGGAAAAAAAACGCGCGTCTCCGTTCGCCTTTGGAATCCTCAAAAACCCTTGTTGAAGGCTGAGCCGGCTGACACTTCACTCAATATTATTGTGCGGGTTGAGGGAAGCTTTCATGACACCGTTCAATTCCTGGAAGAATTGCTGCAGTTGCCATGGATTCAAACCGTCAATCCTCTGGTGCTTATCAGTAAACACAATACGGACAACGTCGCATTAGTGACGACCGATTTCACGATCAAAGGTCTGGCGCCTCAACGATCGTTACCGATAAAGGACATGCTCAAAACATAGAGGCTTGATGAGAATGAGATGTTCGAGTAGGACGAGAGATAACACTATGCTGACACAACGAGGCAATGAATACAGAGTGCGATATGCCAACACTCACGTGGAACGAATCATGGCGCAGTTTCTCGGGGGAATTCTTTTGGGTCTTCTCAGCGTGACGAGTGCAAATGGGGAAGTCAGGAATGTTGCTTCGAACCATTCCGGAATGAGTGAAATGGTGGTTCAAGGTGTTTCGTCACCGAAAGACTTTAGTCAACGGCGAGATCCATTTCAGCCGATCCAAAAACGTCGAGCTATTTCCTCTACCCCGAGAAAGGCCCGTTCCAAGCCTCCTCAACAACAGGCAATGTCCTCGTCGATTCCAACATTGAAGAATCCCAGTTGGAAATTATTGGGGATCATCCATGGGCAGAATGGGCGTCAGGCCGTCATTCAGATTTCGCCGCAAGAGCGAGTGTTCGTCAGATCCGGCTTGGAAGTGGCGCGATCAGGATGGATCATAAAAGCGATCAGTAAGGAGGAAGTCCTTCTGGAGTACTCTTTGACCCCAAGGGAAGGCCGTTCCCGACCTCAAGCCTTTATCCTTTCCTTCTCAGCTCTTGGGCAACCTTCCTGAAAATTCTGGTTGAGAAAGACCAGAAAAACCTTCATAATCTCCTATTCCGCTTGAGATGAATCTCAATAATTTTCTGATCACTTAAGGCTTTCAGCTTATTAACGGTAAGGATATATATGTTGAGATATTTAAATGCAGGGGAATCTCATGGTCGAGGGCTCATGGCGGTCGTGGAAGGGGTACCCTCAGGCTTGCCGGTTACGGCTGAAGCCATAAATATCGATCTGACGCGTCGGCAAGGCGGCTATGGTCGTGGCGGACGGATGCGCATTGAAAAAGACCGGATCGAATTTATTTGTGGGGTTCGAAAAGGCCTAACCTTAGGCAATCCATTGGGTCTTCTTATTTGGAATAAGGATTGGGAAAATTGGAAAGAAATCATGGCGTCAGAACCTGGCCCCCCATCGACCGAACGAGTCGTGACCCGTCCGCGACCAGGCCATGCGGATTTGGTCGGGGCTATCAAATATGGTCATCGGGACATTCGGAATGTCCTCGAAAAAGCCAGTGCGCGTGAAACGGCCATTCGAGTGGCTATTGGGGGAGTGGCCAAGGCGCTCTTAGCGCAGTTTGATATGCAGGTGGTGAGTTATACCATGGACATTGGTGGCATTGCGGCCACGAGCCCGGCTGACCCCATAGCGGCCTATCAGGAAGCTGAACAATCCGATGTGCGGTGCCATGAGGCCGAAGCCGCAAAAAAGATGATTGAACATATTCGCGGGGCGAAGCACAAGGGTGATTCCTTGGGGGGAATTTTTGAAGTCGTCGTCACCAATCCCCCAATCGGCCTGGGAACCTATGCCCAATGGGATCGTCGCTTGACGGCTCGATTAGCCATGGCTGCCATGAGTATTCAAGCGATGAAAGGTGTCGAAATCGGTATGGGCTTTGAATCTGCCCGGCGCTACGGGTCGGAAGTCCATGATGACATTTATTTCGATCAAGCAGCTGGCCAATTTATTCGCAAGACTAATAATGCGGGTGGATTGGAAGGAGGCATCACCAATGGACAAAATATTATTGTCCGTGTCGCGATGAAGCCTATTGCCACTCTCTATACGCCAAAAGACAGCGTGGATATTGAAACCAAACAACCATTTGAAGCCACAGTCGAACGATCTGATATTTGTACAGTCCCGGCTGCGGGGGTGGTTGGCGAAGCCGTCATTGCGTATGAGATGGCCAATGCCCTCATCGAAAAATTTGGGGGAGACACCTTGGATGAAATGAAGCGCAATTTTGAAGCCTATCAAGCCTATGTTCGCTCATTCTAAGGCGGGATCCTTCCACGTGCAGTTGTCTGTCATATGTATTTCCTGCCGAGCTGTGAATCCATGCAAGTGATCTGCGCTTCATGAACCCTGGTCCCGCCTCCCATCGTGTTCCGGTTGCCTTAGGGGATCGGAGCTATGAAATTGTGATTCAGCCTGGCATCTTGAGCCACATTGGAGAGCTGCTCCAACGTGCAGGGTGCGCAGGTCGCGTGGGGATCGTGACCAATCCTGTCGTCAATCAGTTATACGGGCGAGTTGTCCATCGTGCGTTACGGCAAGCCGGGTTTTCCCCGTTCTTCATCATGGTTCCAGACGGAGAGCAGGCGAAGACGGTGCAATGGTTAAGCAAAATTCTCGACGCACTGGTGACTCAACGAATGGAACGGCAGGATTTTCTTTTGGCCCTAGGTGGTGGGGTCACCGGTGATGTCGCCGGGTTTGCCGCGTCGACCTATCTGCGAGGGATCCCATTCATTCAAGTTCCGACGACTCTTGTGGCACAAGTGGATTCAAGTGTGGGTGGGAAAACGGGGGTGAATCATCAACAAGGCAAGAACCTGATTGGAGCATTTTATCAGCCACGAATGGTGGTCATTGATCCTCAAGTTCTTAACACGCTTCCATCTAGGCAATGGATAGCCGGCCTGGCCGAGGTCATAAAATACGGGATGATCGCTGACAAAGAATTTTTTCACTATCTCCAGCATCATGTTGAAGGAATTCAAGCCCACTCTGATGAAGTGATGTCCCATATCATTCGTCGATGCTGTGAAATAAAAGCGGATGTCGTGGCAGGTGATGAACGTGAATCAGGCAGGAGGCGAATTTTGAACTATGGGCATACGGTGGGCCATGCCTTGGAGGCCTGGGGCCATTATAGAAAGTGGATTCATGGGGAGGCGGTCGGACTTGGGATGGTTCAAGAAGCGTCCATGGCACAGTATCTTGGCCTGTGCGACAAAGAGGTGGTTGAACAACAGGATGAGCTCATTAAACGGGTCGGATTGCCCAGCGTCATGCCCAAGATGAAATTTTTGGACCTTTGGCAGGCGATGCAACATGATAAAAAGGTCGTCAAAGGAGACATTTATTGTGTGTTGCCTCATCGAATTGGGGACGTGAGTGTCGTGCCCTTAGTTCGAGAATCCATACGGAAATGGTTTTCCATTCAGCATTCGTCTTCTTCTAGGACGACGAATGGGTTTCGAAAGATCTCGTCTCGTTCAGGTCCAGTAAGGAAGAAGTAACATGGCCCGTGCCAAGCCATTGACTAGCGAAGAATTGAAACAACAAGTGCGAGAACGCACTCGCGAAATCCATATTCTTCATCGGATCAGCGAATCGATCAGTAGTACCCTGGAGCAGGCCACCGTCTTAAAGCAAATCGTGGAAGTGGTGGTAGAAGCCACCAAGGCGGAGGCATGTTTGTTGTATTTGCTTTCTGAAAGCAAAGAAGAGTTGATTCTGCGAGCTTCAAAGAACCCGCATCCTCGGTTAATTGGTCGAATTGCCATTGGTTTAGGAGAAGGTATTACTGGGTGGGTCGCACGGGAAAAAGTGCCGGTGGTCATTCCACGAAATGCCAGCGATGATGCGCGGTTTAAATTTTTTCATCGTTTGCCTGAGGATCGTTACCAAGCATTTGTGTCGGTTCCGATTATCAATAAAGGCGAAGTGGTTGGCGTGATCAATGTACAGCATAAACGGTCAAAACGGTATTCGGAAGAGGCCTTGGCCTTGTTATTGACCATCGCGAATCAAGTGGGTGGAGCCATTGCCAATGCCCGCTTGTATGATGACATGCGGGAGAAGGCGCGTCGCCTTGAAACCCTGTCGCAAGTGTCGGAAACGGTCGCGTCGAATCGCATGATCGAAGATGTGTTGCAATTGATTGTGACGATGACCGCTCAATTGATGAGCTCGAAAATTTGCTCCATCATGCTGGTCGACCAGGATTCCGGAGAATTACGGATTACGGCGACCCAGAGTTTGAGTGATGCGTATCGAAAGAAACCACCCCTAAAGGTCGGGCAAAGCATGAGTGGGCGGGCTGTGCAGGAACAACGGCCGGTCTATGTGCCGGATGTCACAGCAGATGGCGGCTATTTTTATCGTGATCTGGCGAAGCGTGAAGGACTGCATTCGCTGCTATCGGTTCCCATGTTGATGAAAGACAACGTGATTGGTGTGATTAACGTCTATACCTCGACCCATCATCTATTTTCGGAGGAAGAAACCAAAACCCTTCAAGCGATTGCGAATCAATCGGCTGTGGCCATCGAACATACCCGACTAATGGAGAAATCCTTCGAAATGCAAGAAGCCCTCGAAGTTCGAAAACAAGTGGAGCGGGCCAAAGGATTTCTGATGGCATCCAAAGGACTTTCGGAGCCAGAGGCGTTTCGTTTGATGCAGCGACAGAGTATGAATTTGCGTAAGTCGATGCGAGAAATTGCCGATGCGATCATTCTCGCTGAAGAACTTCAGCAAATGACTCAATCGTAGTGTGTCGGGAGAGGGTGAAATCTCGACACGTCGTTGGTTGATTGATTGAAGAGTGGTTGAGACACTTGTATAATAACTGAAAGTGGTGACAATGAGGTCACCTGTGTACATGTAACGAATCTATAGGACAATGGCGTCCTCGGTTCCTTTTGGGACAGAGGACGTTTTTTTATGATGAACCTACGATTGGCCATGGTACAGATGAATGCGGTGGTTGGCGATCTTGAGGGGAATACTAAAGAGATTTGTCGATGGATTCGAGAAGCCAAGAAAGCCAAAGCCGATGTCGTGGTGTTCCCGGAATTAGCGGTGTCAGGCTATCCGCCAGAAGATCTTCTTCTCATGTCGCAGTTTCTTCGCGATGTGCATCGCATGCAGACTCAGATCGCAAAGGCCTCAAGCGGTCTCATGGTCGTGGTGGGCAGCGTGGACAGGCCACGGGATGTAAAGTTAAAAACCCATCCACCATCTAATGGCTATGATCCTTCCGATAGACAGAAACCGTTGAATGTTGCATGGGTCTTTGCCAAGGGTCGGTTGGTTCTGAGTTATGCAAAACACAAGCTTCCTAATTATGGGGTGTTTGATGAACAGCGGTATTTTCAGGAGGGAAGCGCTAATCCAATTGTGTGCCTTGGATCCGCCAGAATTGGCATCAATATTTGCGAAGATATTTGGTTTGCCAATGGACCGGTCTGCAGTCAAGTAAAATATGGCGGAGCACATCTCATCGTCAATATTAACGCCTCACCCTATCACGTCGGGAAAACGCGAGAGCGGCGACGAATGTTGGTTGAACGCGCAAGGGAACATGGGGTGTGGGTGAGCTATACGAATATGGTTGGTGGGCAGGATGAATTGGTTTTTGATGGCAATAGCCTGGTGATCGATCCTAGAGGGACCCTCGTGGCGCAAGCTAAGGCATTTGAAGAAGATCTTCTTCTCACCGATCTTTCGCTTTCTCGCGCAACGAATCATCGATCCAAGCGGGTGTCAACGGTATCCCCATCACAAAAGCGAGTCGGCATTTCTTTTATTCCTATTCCGTGGCAACCTTCGCCCTCACAGACGGTATCCCCATCTGTGAAAAGAGGTCGATCATCCATGACGGAAGGGGAGGAAGTGTATCGGGCGTTAGTGCTAGGGGTTAGGGATTATGTTCGGAAAAACGGTTTTTCAAAAGTTGTGGTGGGGATTAGCGGAGGGATTGATTCTGCGTTGACTGCGCTGATTGCCCGAGATGCGCTGGGTGCCTCTCAGGTGGTGGGTGTCATGATGCCTTCCCCTTATACCTCTTCCGCGAGTAAGCAGGATTCTAGGGCCTTGGCTAAGAATTTGGGAATGGATTTGCTGAATCTTCCCATCTCTGGTCTTTTCAAAACATTCCTCCGAGAATTGCGACCACTATTTAAAGGGTGTCCTGTTGATACGACCGAGGAAAATTTACAGGCGAGAATTCGAGGGATGCTCTTAATGGCCCTGTCCAATAAATTTGGTTATTTGGTTTTAACCACTGGGAATAAAAGTGAGATGAGTGTGGGGTACGCCACGTTGTATGGTGATATGGCTGGTGGGTTTGCCGTCATCAAGGACGTTCCCAAAACCCGGGTGTATCAAATCGCGAGATGGCGAAGCGACTATCAAGGGCCAGATTTTGACCCGGTCAGTATTCCCGAGAGAATCCATTCACGGGCCCCCTCGGCTGAACTCAAAGCCAATCAGACCGATCAAGATTCCTTGCCTCCCTACACAGAACTAGACGCGATTTTGCAAGCCTATGTCGAACATAATCAGTCAAGAAAAGCAATTGCGAAATCCGGGTATCCTGTACATATTGTCCAAAAGGTGCTGCAATTAGTTGATCAAAGTGAATACAAACGGCGTCAAGCCCCTATCGGAATAAAAATTACGGCTCGAGCATTAGGCAAAGATCGACGAATGCCCATTACGAATCGGTATCTCCCAAAGCGGTGAATAGGTTATGCACAATGTTCGTATGGCAGTGAAACCAATCGCTCTATGACCACAGGTAATCCAATCTCCCCGACGGCATCAACGGCGTTGAGTTCACAAAGCCTTCAGGAGCAACGTGAGTTCTTACGTCACCGGCTACTCGATGGGGCCACGGGCGGCGAAGTCGTGCAGGCTTTCTCTGATTTTATGGATGGTCTGCTCATGGCCAGATTTCGTGAAGTGATTCAACAGGGCAATGCCGAAACTCGTGCAAGTTGGCAGCAATGTTGTTTAGTGGCCATGGGAGGATACGGTCGTCGGGAATTAGCCCCCTATTCGGATATTGATGTCATGGTTCTCACCCGAGGCAACCAAGCCGAGCTCGCACAGGCCATTTCCCAGGGTGTGTTTCATCGCTTATGGGATTTAGGCTTTCAGGTTGGCCACAGTGTTCGGACGATTGCGGAATGTCTTGAGATTGGAGAAACCGATCTTCCAGCTTGTACTTCTCTGATGGAGTCTAGGTTTTTGGGGGGCAATGCCGCGGTGTTTCAGGAATTTCAGAGAAAATTTGATCGACGAATTCTCAAGCGACGAGCCAAACAATTTGTGCTGGATAAAATTGAAGAGCGGCAGCGGGAATATGCCAAATTTGGAGGAACGATTTTTTTACTTGAACCGAATATTAAAAAAGGTAAAGGCGGCTTGCGGGATGTCCATTTGATTCAGTGGGTCGGTCAAGCTCGATTTGGAGCGGGGACGATCCAAGAACTTTCCAATCAAGGAATCTTGGCACTGCAAGACTATCAGGTCTTGCAAGAGGCGCAAGAATTTCTGTGGCGGCTCCGAGGGTTTCTTCACTTCGAGGCGAAAAGAGCGCAGGATATTTTAACGTTTGATGATCAGGTGCGGCTTGCGGAGATCTATGAATTGTCCGACCTCCCCAATTTGCTCGCTGTTGAACAATTTATGCAGCAATATTTTCGGCATACGACGGGATTGCATGACCGATGCCTACGATTTCTCGAACAGGCTGAGGAGCAATCTTGGGTGGATCGAATTCGTCAGTGGTGGCCTACGTCGTTGCTTGAGGGGACCTTCCTGATTGAAGGTTCCCGGCTCACCATTCCACCGGAAAAATTACTGGGTGTGTTAGAAAGTCCAGTTTTACTACTGAGAATATTCGAACTCTCCCATGAACGAGCGTTAACCATTGATTCACAGGTGTTGAATGAATTGTCGCAACATTTGGCGACCGTCCCTAATGAACTTTTTCATACGGAGGAAGTCAGTCTGCTCTTCCGGGGAATATTGCGTCGACCTGGGCGAATCGGACAGACACTAGAGGCAATGCATCAAGCCGGGCTCTTGGAAAAACTCGTTCCAGCCTTTGCGCGAGTTCGTGGGCTCATGCAATTCAATCAATATCATAAGTATACCGTGGATGAGCATAGCCTGTTAGCCGTCAAAGAAGCGGAACGGTTACAGGACAATCAAGGAATTACGGGTGAGGTGTATCGCAAGATTGAAGATAAGGATATTTTGCATCTGGCGCTCTTGCTTCATGACTTAGGGAAGGGTCGCCCCGGTGACCATTGTAAGATCGGACAAGAATTGGCCCATCTCACAGCAGATCGATTGGGGTTGTCTCATCAAGAACGAGAAGTCCTGGCCTTTCTCGTGTTTCATCACTTAGTGATGTCACATACCGCATTTCGACGTGATCTCAACGATCAAAAAATCATTCTAACATTTGGTCGTAAAATGAAAACTGTTGGAATCCTCCAAAAAATGTTTATTCTGACTGTGGCGGATATTTCAGCTGTTGGTCCTGAGGTCATGACGAAATGGAAAGAATCACTGTTGGGCGAACTGTATTCTCGAACATATGAGGCTCTGGCAGAGGGACAATCGTCTAACGCAAAGGGAAGCGAACAGGGCATTCTCAAGCCGGCGGCTCGAAAATCTCTCTTAGGCGAAATGGCTAAGAAGGTCGGAGAGGATTTCCAACCTGATGCCGATTGGACGTCATGGGTTGATCGGCAGTTGTCGCAGCTTCCCGATTGGTATCTGACTTCTACTCCCATCGAAGAAATGGCGGCGCACCTTCTTGCCATGAGAAATGTCTCTTCAATGCCGACCCATGTAGAAGGACGGTTCAATCAGGAATTGGGCGTGTCGGAATATGTCCTGATTACGCAAACTCAGGCCAAGCCCGGCCTCTTTATGCAGGTGACCGGAGTGCTGGCGGCTTTTGGGTTGGAAGTTCTGAATGCCCAGATCATGACAGTTGGTGACGGCATCGTGTTGGATATTTTCTCCGTTAATGATACGGATTGCGAGGGGTCGCCATCGGAATTTCGATTCCAGGAGGTCGCTCAAGAAATCCAATCAGTCGTACAAGAAGAATATTCGGTGGAACAGGTATTCGAACGCCGCCGTCGCTTGACGTTTGGTCGTCAATTTCCATCCGGCCGCCGGCCAACGGAAGTCCTCATTGATAATGAAGTGTCCGATTCCTTCACGGTCATTGATGTGTTTGCAGATGATAAATCAGGTCTGTTGTTCCTGTTAGGAAAAACCCTCGTTCAATTAGACTTGTCCATCCATATGGCGAGAATCGGGACCCGATTGGATCAGGTGGTTGACGTGTTTTATGTCACCACTTCTTCTGGGGAAAAAATTCAAGATGCCGCCCATTGCAAAGACATTCAACTCACCATTCAGAAATCGGTTGATGCGTTTTTGAATGAGGGCTCATGATGATGGACAAAATCCAACTGATGAATTCACGTGAATAACACGGAATCGTCTCACAGAGGATGGGGTCCGGTTCTTTCTCCGGGGGTATCCCCTGAGCTAAAAGGATCATTCCCGCCTGCCTCACTCTTTCGGCTATATCTTTATTAAGACTTCTGCCTCCGCATACCAGAATATGTAGCAGCATTGCCCCTGTAAAGGCGGCCACTCGTCCGTTCATCCGTTCCCACAAGTTGCCGACAACGTGTTGATAGGTATGCAGGGCGTTCTGAATGGCCTTTTGCCATGAGGTGTCTGTTGAAGAAACGAGTATCCAGTAGACGTAATGCCCTAGAAATGAACCAAGGTCGTAGGCAGGATCTCCAACACTTGAACTTATTTCAAAGTCAATGACTCCAATGTGCTTTTTCCCAATGAGAATATTCTTGGGTTGGAAATCTAGATTCATGAATATGGTTTCCGAGGCCTTCTCACTGGCAAGCATCAGAGTTCTCAGATGGTTTCTCACATCTTGTGGGAATTCATTTGATGTGAGCTCAACAGTTTTTTGATCCAGCATTTTCTTCCAATGTTGATGATCGGCCACCGCATCACCCCATAGTGGTGGGACCGAGTGAGATATCATATGGCATTCCGCAAGAAACTGGGCGGCCCTAGCTGCGATGGTCGGATTGAAGATCCCGTTTTGAAGTTGATCTAATAAAGACGTTCCTTGTTGACCGACTTCCGACAAAGCAAGGGTCCACGTTTTCTTTTCGAAATAGACCACCTCAGGAATTTCAACATCGCCAGACAAATGAGCCCGTAACCATTTGAGAGCTTTCCTTTCCACAGAAAGCCGTTGGCGCGGTTTGAGCATGTGCACGTTCCCTAACTCTTCAGTGCCGAGGGCATCCCCAGCATATTTGATAAAAAAGGCAGGACTGTTTTTGAGGCGAACACGGAAGACGGGATCAATCGTATTCTGTCCCGCACGACGGAGATCTTCGATTTCTCCAAGCCCAGTTCTAATGATAAAGGCACGAACCTTTTCTTGAATCACCTCACCTATTTCCCGTTTTCCGCATAAGCAGACCTTCCAGACTTCTTGAGCCTCGTTATCCGTTAGGTGAGAGGGGAGTGCAGCCATAAATTCCTGCCGTCCTGAATCGCCCTGAATGAGAGCCGCGCGTAACGATGTTGAACGAATGGCTAGGGAACCCGTAGGTGCTTGTATCAGGCTAGCCTGTATTCCGGATTGGGTAGACAGATTGTTGAGATTTCGAAAGCGATCATCGCCTTGGCTGATATCGGACTCCCCAAGACAAAACCATAACCGATCTCCAATCTCAGCATGGTCAAAGTATTCAAATGCCTGACCGACTGCGGTGTGTGAGGCCACTTCAACACGAACGTTCTCAATGCCTCTTAGGTAAATTGACCAAATACGTTGAGCAATGGTGGCGTCCAGGGCTAAGGTCGTTCCCGGGATGGTACGGCAACGATTTGAGATAATGATGACGACTTGGTCAATGTCAGGGAGGGTGAGAAGATGTTGGACAGCGAGAAAATGCGCGGCGTGGGGTGGTCGAAAAGCGCCGGGGTAGAGCGCAATTCGACGGCCGCGTGGTTCTCTAGGAAAATGGGGAAACCCTAACATGACTCATATGGAAACACGGTGAAGTGATGACATGAAAAACGAAAAAAGTAAAAGTCCCCGATCGGATAGGAAAAGCATACCTACGCGTAGGATTGATCTTGAAGCCGTCATTCAACTTAAAATGAAAACTGGAGATCAAGGCGCCCTTCGAATGCTGGATCATTTTCTTCCCGATCAAAAGCCTTACCTGGGATGAAGTAACCAGTTCGCAAACGAAATCGCATATTTTGTATGGCCAAAAATCCAACAATCACATCAAATTCCTTGCCGAGGTCCTTGTTGATCCCGGTTGGATCGGCTCTGATATCAAGATCACGAAGGTCTTCTGAATGCCTATTTTGCCGGTAGTAATGATAGACAAAATCCACGGATGTCCTTGGAAAAGGACGAAATCCAAAGCCGGCCGTATATATATGCAAATTGCTCAGTTCTGGATCTAAGAGCACTCCATAGTAATCAAAATTGACGACACCCCCGAATTTTCCCGTGTTACTTTGAAACCCGGTCTGACGGAAATTGGTATCAGATCCATTGCTGGGGTTGGTGTCCCCTGATCCATAGGCAAAGCCAAAGGTGAGGTAGGGTTCAAACAACAGTTTCCTAGCAATATATGTGGTGCCGACATCAATGGCATGTCCTCTTATGCTTTGATTTCGTTGGGTACCCCTGACCAGAGAGAAATCAATCCAATAATTTAAGCGGGGTTTGAAAAGAGCTTTCCAAAGTTCAGAACCTGAGACATCAAACTTGAGTTTTGGCCGTCCATACGAACGAAGCCCGAACCATATGGGATTATCATCGAGGGGGGAACTATCCCTTCTCAGGAGAACGTAACTTCCGAGAAAGGTTTTTTGTTTGACGGAGCCCAGGCCATAAGTCGATTCAAAGAGAAGGTCCAATTGCTGGTGATGTTGAAAGATATTATCAAAGTATCGGTACCGATTCTCTTGATCCAGGATCGGAGTGGAAATTGAACCGGAGAAATGCCAAGGAGCAGGGTCATAAAAGAAGCGAAACCCATCCAATTCATCATTAAGATACCATCGACGGGGTTCGAAAAACTGTTGCCGCCCTAATCGAATGGCCGATGGGTGAGAAAGCGGTAGGGGAGCTTGAAGGAAAAATTCCTTGATTTGCACATCCAATTGATTCAGGGGTTTGACATGTTCCTGAAATGTGAGCTCATCTTGAATACCCAACTCCGTAAAAAGGTAAAAGCCTTTGGGAAACGTCAAGATGAAGTTAAGGTTCAATTCCGGGGTCCATCGAAAGCGATCCTGTTCTCTGAGCTTGGTCAAGTTGAAATTGTTCTGCCCTGTAAAATCCATACTCAATGCGCCAGTAAAGGTCAGGAGCGTATTGCCAATGGTTGTTTGCATTTGTGAATCCGGACGAAGCCGTTCGTCGTCTCCCCGAAGGGCGATTGCTTTGGTCTCCTCTACGACCTCGGTCAATTCCTGGCCAGGATCGGTTTCTACCATCGGGAGTGTGGAATTGGTTGCTGCAGAACTGTTGGAAGCGGTAGCAACACACAACAAGGTCACGCTCATGATGATCGCGATGAAGGTATCTTTGCACATTGATGAATCAATCACGTTCTTATCCAACGGGTTGGATGTTCGCTGGTTCTTGTATATCACGCTGTTGTTGGTAGAGGTTGTAGTAAGACCCGTTCCGCTTAAGAAGATCCCGATGCGTACCCTGTTCGACGATACGCCCACTTTCGAGCACCAAGATTTGATCAAACTGATCCATGCGGAAAAACTGGTGAGCAATGAATAACGTCGTCTTACCTGTCTGAATTTGAGCAATGGCATCTCGAATGAGAGACGCCGATTCTGGATCCACAGCTGAAGTCGGTTCATCAAGAATCAGGATTGAGGGGCGTTTAATAAATGCTCTAGCCAGGCAAATACGCTGTCGTTGTCCGCCAGAGAGCGTGCTCCCTTTTTCTCCAATAATCGTGTCGTATTGGTTTGGGAGCGTCATGATAAAATCATGAGCATGAGCCTGCTGCGCCGCTTCCTGTACTTCATTCCGAGTGGCACCTGGCTTTCCATACGAAATATTTTCTTCGATACTGGCTCCAAACAAAACGGTATCTTGGAGGACGATGCCGATCTCGTGTCGCAAGGACTCGCGTTGGTAGTGCGTGATGTTGACCTTATCGATGCGCACCGACCCTTCTTGGGGGTCGTATAAACGCAACAGCAAGTTGAGGATGGTGGATTTCCCAGCCCCAGATTCCCCAATAAGGGCCACTCGTTGCCCGGGATCAATATGAAAAGAAACTTGGTCGAGTACGGTATGATTGTCTTGGTACCCAAATGACACATTTTCAAAGGTGAGCTCTCCATGTAAATCTTTTGCAATGAGTGCATTGGGAGATTCCTGTATTTCTGGCTCAATTTCTAATATCTCGGCGACTCGCTTCGCACTGACGGAGGCTTTGGCAAACCGTGCCGAGAGTTTCCCAAGATCGCGAATAGGTTTGAAAAAGCTGCGGACATACGCGACAAAAATAAGAAGATCTCCGGGGTACATATGTCCCTTCAACACTTGCCAGGCTCCAAAGAATACGGTCCCGGCCGTCCCAATGGCGCTCATCAAGGCCACAACCGTTGTGACGGCTGCCGTGGTTCTGGCCGTTTGAATGCTGGCTTCCAAGTTCTCAGAACTTTCACCTTCCAGCCGTTCTTGTTCATAGCCTTGACGGCCAAAGGCTTGGACTAATGAAATTGAAGAGAGCACCTCATTGATTCGGGAATTAATCTTTCCCTCCTGGCGGCGTTGGGTTCTCACGGATGTCAGGATTTTTTTATTAAGAAAAAAGAGAATACCCCCTAGTAACGGGAGGGTCACCAACACGATTAAGCTTAGCTGCCAACTCAAGCTAAACATAATGATGAACATGCCAAGAAACATGAGAACATGAGAAAAGGCCTTCAATGACCAATCGGTAAAGGCGTCTTTTAAGGTATTGGTATCGCCGGAAAATTTGGTCAAAATTTCCCCAGTAGGAACACGGTGGTGATAGGACAGGGAAAGGCGTTGGAGGTGGGCGAATAATTCCCGTCGAAGGACATAGACTAATTCATGTCCAATTTTTGTGGTCGTATAGATTTGGTAATACGATAAACTTCCTCCCAAAATTGCGAGGAGGGCAATGACGCCTGAGACAACAAGAATAGGCAGAAACGATCCGCTTTGGAAAAAGTTCGTGAGGAACCCTAGTGAAGGAGGCAATGGATGCGAAAGAAGGATATAGTCGATGACGATTTTTAAAGGCCATGGAGCGAGTAATTGGGTCACGGTCACACCGACGAGGCAGAGCGCGGCGAGACCGATCGTTCCTTTGACTCCTCGAAGATGTCCGAGAATAATAACTTTGAGTTTATGAGAAGGTGCCATAGCCAACATTAAGCACTTCCCACGGGTAAAAGGTGTTGCTCAGTGTGCATAAGGGTTTGGAATGTATAAAATGCAATATTTGGCCACCGGTTCAATTCACACAACAGTTGATCGAGAAATCCAAAAGATTCCGTATTCATCACCTTGTGGTGTAGGAGAATACCGATGACTGGCAACTCTTCAAATTGATCCAGAAGGAGCCTGACGATGTCCTCAGGATTTTTCATTTCGGCTCCACCTTTCCAGGTAAAGAGGTCAAGAGAGGTCGAGATTTCGGTAAAGGCAAAATCGGTGATGGGTTGTCTCCCTCGATCCTTTGAAAGAATATGGAACCCCAGTGCATCAAGGGCCTGAAAGGTATCGGACGTGCAACGATTCCATGGTGGAGTAAAGACAGGAAAAAATCTCATCGGGAAAATTGTTTCTAAAATGGTTTTTCCCCTGCTGATATCTTCCAGCTGTTCCTGGAAATTTCGACTGGGCCCAAACTCACATTTCCTTCCCTCCCGTTCATGGTTCCTATGAGACCAGCCATGTTGGTTGAGGCTCACCAAGTCTGGATTCACCCGATTGAAATCTTTGAGGACTCGAATGCCGCCCTCTGTTAAGGTGTTCGGAATAATTTGAAGGTTCATCGGGACAGTCCGAGAGAGGGTAATATCCAATAAATGTCGAAGAGACTCTTCATCCTCATCAATGTCATCATCTCGTAAAAATAGTGGGATGACGCTCCTGGTTAGGGATAGCCGTTCTAACCCGTTCTGAAGGGTGCGTAACCATGTCGGACTCAGGCTGTGGTCTGATGGGGCAGAAGCGTGTAACCGGGAGGAAAAAGGAGCGGGCTTGAACTCCTTGTGAAGAATGTCATGTACAGAGGCCGATGTGTTCTCAGCTCCTTGGATATTGAGAGAAAAATTTTCAGGATGGTGTGGCCTGTTGAGGACAACCTGGATTTTTTCCAGGAGATAATCCGGGTTTAATTTGTGAGGATCTAATCCCATGACGATTCCCCGTTCCTCAAGCTTTCTGGTTCGGATGCGTTGTTCTTCATTTCCTCTTCCCATAAAAGGAAGAACAAGAGCTCGAATACCAGAAGAGACGATGTTCATGCAGGTGTTGTAGCCAGCCATGCTGATTGAGAGATCGGCCTTTTGTAAATACGCGAGAAAGTGACTGGTGTAGCGTTGAAGAGTCACATGAGATGTTCCGTTCACGTGCGTCTGTAATTGTTGGAACTGAAACTCAGGCATATAGGGTCCGGCAAAAATGACCATTCGGTGAGAGAGAAAAGAGTTCATCCGCTCACTCGTCGTCAGAGCGCATTCCACGAACTCGTACCCCACTCGGCCCCCTCCAATGCTCACAATGATCAAAGGGGTTCCTTTCGGATCCTTGGGGAGGTGTTCAAGAGGTTCTGTTGAAGGACGGGCGAGGGGTTGTGAAACAAAACCCGTGTAGTGGAGGTCACAAGCAAGAGACGTTCTTTGTGAAAATGTTTCGTCCAAGGATTGAAATTTCGGATCGGAGTGAACGAGGAGGAGGTCGAAATATCGGTTGATCAGTCCCACTACCCACTCTTCATGCCTTGTTTGATCTGACTTGCTCACAAGGATATCCCTCAGACTACAGACGACTTTGGTTGTTCCTCCCATAAGCCGTATTCTTGCCAGAAGGGGAACTAATTCATACGCAAAGCGTTTTCTCCCAAAGGGAAAAAGTTCCACAATAAGAACGTCAGGCCGAATGCGATCGAATTCGTCAAGGATGAGATTCAGCCGTGTGCGTTGTATCTCTTCTAAGGGAATGGTGGCATCAACTCCCTGTAAGCCCTCAAACTCCGAATCAGATTGAAGGGGAGGAAGGTTGATGAGATGAACCCCAGGGGGAATTGGGACATCTGGTGTAAGCTCCCCACCATTGAGAAAATAGACTTCAAAATCACGCAATGCCCGCACAATTTCGAGACTGCGGACGACATGGCCCATTCCTAAAACATGTTGGCAATAAAACATGACTTTTTTCATGGCACCCTCATATTCCTGTTGCCAGTGAAAAGGTGGTTGAACAATGTATCTCTCTTAATGAACCTTCGCAGGCAAGGGTCAGAAAGTATTCCATTCTTTGAAGGTCTGGTGATGGGGGTTGAAGGAATTCCCGACAGGCTTTTCGCATGAAGTGAATTCTCATATGCCAATCCAATCTCTCCGGTGAAACCTCCCACGAAACATGGTTGGCATAGGCCCGACAAAACGCCATAGACATGTCCTGAATACAGTCTGGGGTGTAATCATAAAAATGCAATTGAGCCATAAAGTCCGCCACATCTTGGAGGGGATCCCCAAAGGCCAAGTCATCGAAATCAAACAGGGCAATTCTGTCTTCAGAAACAAGCAACTGTTCGGCATGGAAATCCCCATGTATGACAGTTTCCCGGATCGAAGGAAAACATGCCGCTCGTTCCTCTAAGGTTGCGAGACAGGTTTCGAGTGAATCCTGACGTTCTGGGCAATGTCGATAAATTTTCCCAAGCCGTTTTCGCGCCTCCTGCAGTTGATTGGGCACGCTCATCTTCCGAGGCATGCTCAAGGGGCTCATATGGAATCGGGCCAATCCTTTCCCCACGAGTGTCATCAGATTATGGAAGGTCGTTGGGTTGAGCACCTCTAAAAGGGAACGGCCTGGCACAGAAGGTTGCCAGATCGTGTTGATGGCGCTGTTCAATCCAAGGGGTTTGGGGACGAAAAACCCATCAGGGTGCTTGAGGGCTTGTTCGGCGAAGAATTGGGTTCGTTCGTAAATCCCCTCACATTGTCCATCTGGAAACGCCTTTGCGTAGATCGTAATGGGTCGTGAAGAGGAAGGGGTATGGACAAGGAGGTCGTACCGTAGGGTACAGCGTAATTCCGGTTTATAACGAACCACGTGAACGCCCAGGACGCTGAGAGTGTGTGATGAAAATGTATCGATGCCACTATCTTGCTGGAACGGCAGAAGGTCTTGAACGTGTTGTCGGTCCACAAGACTTGGTAGGTGCCATAATTGTGGATCATTGGGAAAAGCCCAGAGAATCAAGTCCCATTCAGGCAGATGAACGAGTGGTTCACCGAAAAGTGGCGGAGTGAGAACTCGGGCCGGAAGGCTGTCGAAAATTTTTTGGCTGCGACCGTCAAGGTATGCTTTGCCGTAAAGCTTCAATTGGCCTTGTTTTTGAGTGGATGGTTCAAAGACCTCCAGGATATACCCCACTCCAAGAGAGGCCTTCCGTTGAAATCCTTCTTTGAACGATTTTTTAAAGAGAAGGTGTTCAATTTCGCATGATGATATCAGCAGATTTCCATTTGAGAAATCTGGAAGACGTGATTGAAGCACCTCCTTCATCCTGTAGGGATCACGAATGAATTGAAACGGTTCCATCGTTACGGATTATTTCCCACCAAATAAAAAACATTTCTCAGGCACTGTCTTGAGGAATTGAGGGTTAACATGGACTGGCCTTTTCTAGGAGACATTGTTGAGCCTGTTCTAGGCATTGTGTGGCTCGGAGCACCCCATCAATGTGAATTTTTCCTAGAGCACGGAGTGCTTTGGCTAACCACTTCTGGGCACGATAGGCCTGAAGGAGAGAGTCGTGTAAGGGGGGAGCGACGGATTCATGTCCTCTTCGAAAGGCGTCCATAACATGAATCATTCGTCCACGCCCTTTATCTTTAAATTCCAGTTCAGTGAGGAACGAGGCGACATCATATTCTGGATCACCGAGCGCGAGACGATCAAAATCGACCAACCCAAGGCCCGTCTCATGTTCTAACCATTGCACAGGATGAAGGTCTGTATGGAGGGGGACGAGCTTTTGAGGCAAGGTTCTGGAATGGAGGTTTTCCAATTGATTGAGAATTGAATGGACTTCGTGACGTAAATGAGGCTCTCTGTGTACCAGTATGGTGCCATGTCTTTTGGCTTGCTGTAGGACCGTTTCCTTGTCAAAGAGAATGCTGGGTGTTAGGCGTGATTGGTGAAGCGAAGCAATCGCTTGTCCCATCGTATATGCCAGTGTTGGGCCATTGGAATCAAAGAGCTGGGCGATGGTGATAGATTGCCCTTTGACAGCCATTTGCCAGAGGGTGAGCGTATGATCATCCCATCGTGTGGGACGGGGGACGGCAAAGCCGAGATCACCTTCGAGGGCCACCTGCCACAGGGCGACCCCGTCTGAATGAATTCTTCTCCCAATATGGGAATCAAAGACTTTTGCAAAACACGGCCCCTCGTTTTCAATCTGTCTGAATTGGATGGTGCACCGATGATGGGGAAGATATTGCACGACTCTCTCAAGGGTTCCTTCTGTGAGAACCGATGCCAGCATCGGAAGAGCCGGATCTTCCGGGAAGCGTGTGAATCGAAACCATCCCACATGGTCCAGAAATATGCAGGACTGTTCGGGAATGTCCCCTTGTGGTGACTGGCTCGATACTTCAATAAGGCAAAGTTCTTGGGGGGTATCTGTCGTGTGGTAGACCAGGGTGGCAAAGACCTCTTGCCTTGGATTAAATTTTCCTGACAAACGCGTCCACGGACGATCTGGATGCCACCACCCGCAGTGTTCCCCAATGTCATTGATAAGCTGAATGAGAAAGACATCGTCCGAAAGATGGGCTAACTGATGATGATATCGTTCGTGGAGAGATTCAATCATCTCAATTCATTTCACGATCAACAGGTGGCTTGGAAGAAGGGCATTCATGGACACCGGTGGCAGCGAATCACCCATTGGGATTTTTCGGTTGCCACAGACAAGGTGAGAGGCCAACTTCAGTAATCGTTCAACTTGCTTCACCGTCCCAGGTTTCGCCTTTTTGAGACAGCGCCTGACTCGCTCATCGATGAGGGCGGCTGCGACATGCCATCGTAGGACAGGTTCTGGTACGTCCCAGGTCGCTCGTCGTCGGTACCCTTGGACAAACACCGTGACTAACTCTTCGATTCGAGATTCAACAAGTCCCATCTCTTGGCCTTGGTACAGGAGGAACGAAATGCAACTCCCCATATCATGGAAGGGCGATCCTCTTCCAATTTCATCTAGGTCAATCATGGCGACGGAGGTGCCATCAACGATGAAATTCTTAAAATGAAGGTCTCCATGTAACGTGGTTTCAGGCTGATCTCCTAATCCTTTCCATTGGTCTATGAGAAGGGTGATGGTGGTTTGGAGCAATGTCATGACAGGAGGTTCTAAGTGGGTGAGAGCCAAATTTGCGTAATGTAAGCCAGAGGCCCGATCTTGCACCTTCGTCTGTTGAGCCCTGGTAACGGGCAAGCTATGGAGGGTTGCGATCATTGCCCCGGCTTGTTCTAGCAGGTTGACGAAGGGCCGACTTCTCATATCCCACTGAAGCAACGTGGTTCCTGGAATCGCAAATTGCCAAAAAATGTTGCGTGTGGTGTCATACC
>Ga0224506_10000975_pt1 | contig 21430 bp, 18 predicted proteins | sample SF_Jan12_sed_USG_2_FD_169108 | JGI IMG/M metagenome (GOLD analysis project Ga0224506, IMG submission 169108) | Sediment microbial communities from San Francisco Bay, California, United States - SF_Jan12_sed_USGS_8_1 | ecosystem: Environmental > Aquatic > Marine > Sediment | place: USA... | reverse complement strand
GTGCTTCTGCCACATCGGCAATAGCCGTGATTTGTGGTACACCCACACCGGAAACGATACGCGTGGTGCAAATCGAGCCAGGTCCAATACCGACCTTAACCGCATCGGCTCCTGCTTCGGCCAAGGCTTTTGCTGCCTCTTTTGTAGCGATATTGCCACCAATCACTTGTAAATCAGGAAAATTCTTTTTCACCCAAGCGACACGATTGATCACGCCTTGGGAATGACCATGGGCCGTATCCACCACAACCACATCGACACCGGCATCATATAAAGCACGTACACGTTCATCGGTGCCTTCCCCGGTTCCAACGGCTGCACCAACCCGTAAACGACCAAATTCATCTTTACAGGCCAAAGGAAAGTCCGTGGATTTTTGAATATCTTTAACCGTGATCATGCCGCGCAATTGAAATTGATCATTTATAACCAAAACTTTTTCAATTCGGTGCTTATGCAATAATGCGAGCACTTCATCCTTGGCCGCGCCTTCCTTAACCGTTACCAGACGGTCTTTAGGTGTCATAATATGGCTGACGGGACTATCCATATGAGTTTCAAAACGTAAATCACGACTAGTGACAATACCCACCAAATCGTCGCCTTTCACCACAGGGACGCCGGATATATTATTTGCACGGGTAATGGCCAGTACTTCACTAATACTTGTATCCGGCCCCACGGTAATAGGTTCTTTGATTACGCCGCTTTCGAATTTTTTCACTTTTCGCACTTCAGCAGCTTGCTGCTCTGCTGTCATATTTTTATGAATAATGCCAATTCCGCCCTCTTGAGCTAATGCAATCGCCAAGCGTGCCTCGGTCACCGTATCCATGGCTGCGGAAACTAAAGGAATATTCAGCTCGATTCCACGCGTCAATTTGGTTTTTAACTCGACTTCTTTCGGCAAAACGGTAGAATGGGCAGGCGTGAGGAGAACATCGTCGAAAGTTAGTGCTTCTTGTTCAATTCGCAACATATGCGGTTCCTATGACAGGTGAAAAAGTAGCGCGCTATTATAACGATTGACCTCAAAGCGGTAAACCGTTAGTTTATATAACATTACATCACTTAAGTACATTTCTAAGCACTAATTCTTAGAAATGTTCTGGGTCGAATTATTACGATTTTGAACAGGGTTGGTAAGGAGTGAATTATGAAGAAAATTGCTACATTAATCGCGGTTCTTTTATTCTCAGTGGGCTGCGCGAGCACGGGCGGCGGCATGGGTTCTTCCAGTGCAATGCCTGCAAATTATGACGAAGCAGTAGCTCAAGCTAAAGCTGAAATCAAAAAGGCTAAATCCATGGGTCATGAGTGGCGTGATTCAGGAAAAATGTTGAAAAAAGCCGAAAAAGCGCATAAAACCGGTGATAAGGATAAAGCGATAAAACTAGCAATGAAAGCCAAAAAACAAGGTGAACTAGGTCAAATGCAAGCAAAAGATCAAAAAGCTGCTGGTCCCTGGTTGTTCTAAGCTTTAACAAATTGAAACCGACCCAACCTAGTGTTGAGGTCGGTTTTTTAATGCCTATCGATTTACTAGTCAATCAGTCAAGAATTTGATATCCGCCTAAGGACTTGTCACCATGGACGCGCCGGGTCAACGCCATATTTTCACAGTATCTGAACTCAATCGGGATGTACGCAGCTTATTAGAAAGTGGCTTTCCCGGAATTTGGCTTGAAGGCGAAATTTCCAACTTTAGTGCGCCCTTTTCTGGCCATTGGTATTTCAGTCTTAAAGATGCCCAGGCTCAGGTACGTTGCGCCATGTTTAAAAACCGTAACTATTTAGTCGACTTTGAGCCCGAGCAAGGCATGCACGTGGTAATTCGCGCCAAGGTTGGACTTTATGAGCCTCGCGGTGAATATCAACTTATCGCTGAACATATGGAACAAGCCGGTGATGGTGCCTTACAACGGGCATTTGAAGAATTAAAGAAACGTCTAGATAAAGAAGGTTTGTTTGCCGCTCAACACAAGCAGGCCATTCCGCGACTGGCCAAACAAGTGGCGGTTATCACCTCGGCGACCGGTGCCGCTATTCGAGATATTTTATCCACCATTAACCGTCGCTTTCCTGCCCTACCCATAGTGATTTACCCTGTCCCTGTGCAAGGCGAAGAAGCCAGTCGTCGCATCAGCAAAGCCATTGCCGTTGCGAATCAGCGCCAGGAATGTGATGTTATTATTCTTGCGCGTGGTGGCGGATCGCTTGAAGATTTGTGGGCTTTTAATGAAGAACTCACGGCATATGCAATTTATGAAAGTAAAATCCCTATTATTTCAGCCATCGGCCATGAAGTGGATTTTACCATTGCCGATTTTGTTGCGGATTTTCGTGCACCGACACCAACTGCGGCGGCTGAATTAGTGAGTCCAGATATGGCCACGATTATTCAGAGCTTAGATAAAAATAGTATGCGCTTACAGCAAATCATGCGTAATCGCCTACAGCAAAACCAGCAAAATTTACATCACCTAAGTCAACGTCTGCAACACCCATCGCAAAAACTACACGCACAAACTGAACGCTTAACGCATTTTGTTGCACAACTAAATGCCCATTGGCGCCAACACTTGCAAAATTACCAACAAAAACTGGCAAATTTGCAATCAGCTGTTATGCAAGCTCATCCACAAAACCGAATTAAACACTATCAGCAACATTGCCATTACCTGTCACAACAATTGCTTCATTTGAACAAACAATATTTACAGCATGCTCAAGATCGTCTTGCTCAAAGTGCCCGCACCTTAGATGCCGTTAGCCCATTGGCTACCTTGCAACGAGGTTATAGCATTGCTTGCGATCATGAAAACAACATTATTCGTAGCAGTAAAGATTTAAAACTCGGTGATCAGATTGATTTACGGTTCGCCTCTGGCCAAGCGACCTGTGAAGTAAAGGAGATAGCGCGTGATTAAGCATTTTTTGATTACACTTTTTTGTTTTTTACCCATGTGGGTTCATGCAAGCGACTATCGTCTTCCCAAACATAGTCCCGTTCCCGGTGGAGTAGCGATTATCAAACTTGATACTCTTGACAAAGCGGCACCAGATAAAGTGATGTATGGTGATTACCCGGTCTTAGTCAGTAAAAATAAAACCCATTATGTCGCTATCGTAGGCATCAATTTATCAGCAGAACTCGGTGAGCATAAAGTGCGGGTATTTTATGGAAATAAAGTGCAATTGCAGCGCTTTAACGTAAATGACAAAGCTTATCGCACCCAACACCTAACCATAAAAAATAAACGCAAAGTTAATCCTAATGAAAATGATATGAAACGCATCACCAGTGAAACTGAACGCATTGGCAAGGCTCTAAAGCATTGGTCAGCCAATGACGATGTAGTGTATGAGTTTGCACTACCCACTCAAGGGCGAATTAGCAGCTCATTTGGCTCACGCCGATTCTTTAATAAACAACCCCGCCGACCCCATAGTGGTATGGATATCGGCGCCGCTAAAGGAACAGATATTGTTTCTCCAGCGCCCGGGGTAGTCATAGACACAGGTGATTATTTTTTTAATGGCAATACTGTGTTTATTGATCACGGCCAAGGATTGGTCACCATGTATTGCCACATGGATAAAATCGATGTCAATGTGGGTGACCGAGTTAACACAGGCGACCGCCTAGGTGCCGTTGGTATGACAGGTCGAGTCACCGGACCCCACTTGCATTGGAGTGTTAGCTTAAACAATGCGCGTGTTGATCCCGCTTTATTTTTGCATCGGGAGAAAACAGCGACTAAATAATGCGAGGACAAAATGCTGCACAAAGTTTCTTATTATTGTCAAAGCATTCTTAGTCGTATTATTCCAACTGGACAGAATCAGTCTTCCATGTCATTACCACTGAAACATGATTACAAAAATACCATCAGTATTTACGGCACAATCATTTACAATATTGAACATCGTGGTTATTTTGGAATCTTAAGTGATTGTGGCAAACAATTTTTCCCAATTAATGGTGGAAATTTCACAAAAATTCTAAAACATCACCGGCGTGTTCAGGCCACGGTTATTCGTTTCCCTGAGGTCGCCAGCTTTTATCGCTGGGGAGAACCTGTACAACTAATAAACGCAGAAATAATTGACTAATTGCAGACCATTCCTCTCTCACAATCATAATTTTTCCTAAAACCAACTGTTTTTTGTAAAGCAATTCTATAGGGTTACGATACTTTATTAATAGTCACCTAGTGATAGGTCCATGATAACGGCACACTATTTTCAATCGATCTCTATTAAATCAAAAATACTACTTATTGCTGGTATATGCATGATCGGCTTTGCCATGTATTTTGGCTTCAATTTTGTGGTAACCAAACAAAATGCAAATCATTTAGATATGGTAGTCAATGATTTAATTCCTACATTTAAAAGCACTGACAAAATCTTTCATGGTTTTGAAACTCTGGAAAAAGCCTTTACCAATTCGGTTGCCATGAATGAACCTGATTTACTAAATGAAGCAGACGACATATACGTTACGCTTTTGTCAGATATAGAAATCCTCAATGCCTTAAATAATAAGCGGCAGCTGAATGGCTTTGTATCCGATGCTGAACAGAATCGTAGCGCTGCTGGCGCTGAAGCAGCAACCGAAAGCGACATTCGGCAACTCTTACAAGCCTACTATCTACAAGCGAAACTTGTATCTCAAAACATAATCAACCAAAAATATTCAGAAAGTTCAAGCAGTGAAATCGCGTTAATGCAACAACATCGTCAGAATTTGCTTAATCAAATCCAGCTTCGACAAAAAAGTGCACATCAGAATTTTATCAACACCATCAATATTGCAGAAACCAATTCAGAACAGGCGCTGTGGCTTGGTGGTGCCTTAGGGGTATGTGTAATTAGCGCGATTATACTGTTTTTCTTTTTGATCGGACGAGATCTTACATCGCGCCTATCTGAAATTGTTACCACAATCAAAAAAATGCAAACCGGCGATCTAAAAGCAAAAGTGCTTGGCGCCACCTCCAGCAATGATGAAATAGGAGTACTGGCCAAAGCATTTAACAACATGAGTGACTCCTTAAGTGAAACCACTGTTTCGAAAAACTATATTGAAAATATATTGTCATCCATGGCTGAAAGTCTATTTGTCATCAATCATGACGGCTTAATAACGCGAACCAATTTGGCTGCCGAAAAACTACTTGCTTGCTCGGCTAATGAGATTGTCGGCAAGGGCCTCAAAGATTTTTTTATGGATATGAAACTGTGCCACACCATCACCTCCTCCTATTTAAAAATAGAAAACAAGGACAATATTGAAACGATTATTCAACAACCGATTGGAAGAAAAATTCCGGTTGAACTTTCCATATCCTCCATGACAAATGTCGGCTCAAGCCAAGACCTAATTCTTAATGTGCGTGATATTTCTATTCGAAAGCGTGACCAAAATGAAATTCTTAATAAAACAAAAGCACTAGAGGCTAGCAATAAGACCTTGGATCAATTCGCATATGTAGTCTCTCATGATTTAAAAGCGCCGCTACGCGCAATTTCCAATTTATCCAGTTGGATCGAAGAAGACTTAAATGATGTATTGACCGATGAAACTCGCGAACAAATGACTTTATTGCGAGGAAGAGTCATGCGTTTAGAAGCTCTGATCAATGGTATTTTGGAGTATTCACGTATTGGCCGTATTTCATCTGAGATTATGACCGTTGACACTCGACAATTGCTTGATGAAATCGTGCTTTCGCTAGCCACACCACAAGAATTTTCAATTGAAATCGCCGACGACATGCCAAAACTGGAAGCCGCTGCCATCCCCATGAGCCAAGTATTTTCTAATTTACTTAGCAATGCCATTAAATATCGAAGCAGCGACCATGGCCATGTCACAATCAATGTGCGGGAACGCGGTGATTTTTTTGTGTTTACAGTTAAAGATGACGGTCCCGGTATCGACCCACAATTTCATGAAAAAGTTTTTGAAATTTTCCAAACCTTGGCCGCTAGGGACAAATTTGAAAGCACGGGAGTTGGCTTAAGTTTAGTCAAGCGTATCGTTGAAGATCAAGGTGGAGCAATCCAATTGGATTCGAGTTTAGGTCATGGCGCTTCTTTTGAATTTACCTGGCCAAAATTTGTTAGAAAAGGAAATGCCGCATGAGTACAAAATTTCATATATTGCTAGTCGAAGATGATGAAGTCGATGCAATGAATGTTAAACGAGCGTTCAAAAAATTGAAAGTGAACAACCCGCTGCATCATGCAAGTAACGGGATTGAAGCACTAAATATGTTAAGAGGCGGTGCAGGCCACGAAAAATTAGTTCCAACACCACGCATTATTCTTTTAGATTTAAATATGCCGCAAATGAATGGCATCGAATTTTTGACCGAATTGCGTAAAGATAAATCGCTTAAATCAATTTCAGTTATCGTCCTCACCACCTCAAATGAGGAACAAGACAAAGTTGCAGCCTATGATTTAAACGTGGCTGGCTATGTGTTAAAACCTGTTGAAACAGAACAATTTTTCAAGACTATTTGTGCTTTAAATGTATACTGGGAAATCAATGAAATGCCATAGGCTAATTCCATGCTGAGGAAAATTCTTCTCATTGACGACGATGATGTCGACCGCATGAGTATTAAGCGGGCACTCAAGCATTCTGAAAAAACGAATATGGAATTTAGTTTCTCAGAAGCGTCCGACGCACAACTCGGCCTGAATATAATTCTAAATGAACCGCTTGATTGCATTTTTCTTGATTACTTATTACCCGACAGTGACGGTCTAGAAGTTTTGCGACGCATACGTGAACATGGCATTATCACACCTATAATTATGATGACGGGACATGGGGATGAAAAACTTGCTGTAAAGCTAATGAAAGCCGGTGCAACTGATTATATAACCAAAAATTCGATTGATGCTGACGAACTTTTATTGCGAGTCAGTCGTTCAATACACGCATATGAAGCAGAAAAACAAAAACTTGAAACCGAAGCGGCTTTGCATAAATCCAACGAGCAGATCGTCTCTATTTTGGAAAGTATTAGTGATGCGTTCATATCATTGGATCAAGAATTCAATTTAATTCATTTGAACTCACAAGCCGAGTCACTGCTATTAATCGACCCACAACAAGCCTTGAGAAAAAATGTATTCGAAGTCCTACCTTTTCTGGAACCCTGGCTCAATATCTCACTAACATTGGCTCAGAAAAATAACTCTCATTTGGAATGCGAAGGTGAGTATTCGCCTAGTCAGCGTTGGTTGGAAGCACAGATATATCCGACTGAAGATAATATTTCGATATACTTCAGTGATATTACCCAGCGACGAAAAAATGAAGAACGCTTAAATTATCTTGCCAATTATGATTCACTCACAGGTTTACCCAACCGAATCTTGCTAATGGATCGATTGGTCCAGGCCTTGACCCGCGCCCCTTGGCGAAAGCGACAGGTTGGCGTTCTTTTTTGTGACTTGGATCGATTTAAAATTGTTAATGACAGCCTTGGTCATGACGCAGGTGATCGACTTTTATCGATTGTTGCCGACCGTCTTAAAGATTGTATTCGCTGTGGTGATACGGTTTCTAGAATTGGTGGCGATGAATTTGTTATCATTCTCGCTGATCTTGCACGCTCTGAAGATATTTCCACAATATTGCAAAAACTAATTGATGCAGTTTCAGTTCCTATTCGCATTAATTCGCAAGAATTATTTGTTACCGTTAGTATCGGCGTGAGCTTATTTCCCGATGATGGCGTTGATGCATCGATACTGCTGAAAAATGCAGATATTGCCATGTATAGTGCTAAGGACAAGGGAAAAAATTGTTATCATTTATACTCAAATGCGCTTGAAGAACGTCATAGCAATCGATTGACGCTAGAAACAGATTTACGACGCTCTGTGGAAAATCAGGACTTTATCATCTATTACCAACCAATTGTCGACACTCAAACTGATAAAATTGTTAGCGCTGAAGCATTATTACGCTGGCAACATCCAGAGCGAGGCTTAATCTTCCCCGACGAATTCATAGTCGCCTGTGAAGAAACAGGAATTATAATGCCATTGGGAAATTGGATTATTGAAACCTTATGTCAACAACTTGTTGAATGGCATCAAATCGGATTTGATGATCTACGAATTGCATTAAATATTTCCAATAGGCAATTTAATCACGAAAGCTTTAATCAGGATCTCATGAGCTATATTCACCAAGCGGGTTTATCACCTCAAAGCATTCAAATCGAATTGACTGAACATATTGTTATGAGCAATATAGAACGTGCATTGCAACATTTACATAACTATCGTGATATGGGTTTTTCTCTGGCCGTTGATGATTTTGGTACTGGCTATTCATCACTTGCGCATCTTAAGCTATTACCACTAAATACATTAAAAATTGACAAATCGTTTATTCTTAATGTCATTAACGATAAAAACGATATGGCCATCACCAAAGCGATTATCGCTATGACCCATGAATTGGGCTTAACAGTCACGGCTGAAGGCGTGGAAACCGACGCGCATTATAAATTTCTAAAAACGCTTGGTTGTGATTATTGTCAGGGATATTGGATGAGTCGAGCCGTGCCTGCAGAAGAATTTGTAAAACTTCTCAAGCAACATTATTAGCCTCCTGTTGCGAGACAATATACCCACCACTACGAATAATCCTAGTGGTGGGCATTAACGTTAGTGTACTCCCAACAATGGTAGATGTGGCAATTGAATTAAACACGAATTGTTCACCAATGCTTCCAAATCATCTTTACGACGCTGGATATCATTAAAGTGGCGAACAGTACCATCGACTGGATCAGCCACATTAATCCCTGTCATAAAGCCGGACAAGGCAGCCGGAATTGCTCCCGGTTTTATATGAGTAAAAACAGTATTTGTTTCGCCCGCATGACAACCATTACAAGTGTTTAAAGAAAATTCGTGACGATCCTGATTGGAAACAATTCCAGGTGCATTCCAGAACATGAAGAACGGCGTGTCCGCACGACCGCCGGTAAATGGATTAACAATCGTCGGATAACTCAAAGGAAAAGGCGTTACTGGGCTATTAATAAAATTTCCAAGTAGCGGTGTATTGTTCAAGCTCAGATCGGGTGTTAATTTCACCGTGTCTTGTGCGAGCAAATGATTATTCCATCCAGAATTTGATATCACAAACTCTCGCAGTTCCCAATTATTATTCGGGCCAGGCTGTCCTATCACCAACTCAATTTCATTAGTTCGTAGTTGATTGAGCGCACTGCCATTGGGTTTATGCGGTGCAGCATCAGCCGCAACAAAGCTTTCAGTAATTGTTTCTAGTGCAGCGTTGTAGGCAGGACTGCCAATAACAAAATTATCTAGGTTTGCCCATTGTTGACCCCATGCTTTGGTTGCAAAACAACTATTTTTTTCGATTCCATATTCAAAAATAATTGTGAATTGCATCTGAGAACAATCAGGCCTTTGCACTGCAAATACAAAACGACCTTCACCGGCACTACTACCGCCGTACAAACTGTTATCACGCAAATCAACACGATTCACGATTGACAATAATTTTAATGGTGCCAAATCCATATTAAGTGGCATACCTGCGCCACCACTAGCAGCTTGCCATGGATTGATAATCAGGTTTTGAATATTTAAACGCTCAGGTACAGTAAAGCCATTGATGGTTTGACTATTTTCCCAATGGGTTAGCCATAAACGAGTAAAGTCTTCGACTGAAATGCCGGTTTTTGGCGTATTGGCCATTTCTGTCATTAAATGTTTAAAGGTCCACACACCGTTCGGGTTTCCTACGCCGGTACAACTATCAAACGTACGGTTGGGGTCTTCAACCACACTTGCATCACGAATCACTAAGGAAGCAGAGGGATTTACAATCACATTCCCAGGCAACGGTAATAATGGAACCGCCAATCCTGCTTGTAAATTTTTAGCTAAACCAAGGATATCAATTTTTTCTTTTCTTACTAATTCGCGACCATTGAAGTGATTGATCACTGTTGCATCACCAGTTTTTCGCGCGCGATAATATAATGTCTCATATTGATTCATTAACGCATCAAAATCAAACATGACGACGGCACTATAAATACCGTCCCCACGTTTCGCATCACCTTTGTAACCATCATCACGTAAGATCACACGCTCTTCTTCAAGCTCAATCTCCATGCTTGCAGGTGCTTTCAAACGTTGCTGCTCCCACTCTTTTTGTTCAAAAGTTGCGGTAATCAACGCACTACCAATAGACGATGCTTTTTCTAATGCTTGCACATAAACTTTTTTAGCGACAACGGGTTCAGCGGCAACTGAATACTGACTCAGGCTAAGACCTGCCACAACGCACATCGACGCAGTAAACACCGATAGCCGATGTTGATTGAAACTCAAACAATGCATATGCTTTCTCCGGACTTGATTGTGAAAAGGGACTACAACAATCATTAGCTTATGCGCAAGAAGGACGCTAACAAATAAAGTTTTTTACAAATAGTTTGTGAAAAATATTACAGAATGTGACTTACTAAGTGTGAGGAATTCGCCACAGATCATCCCTACCAAATGGTGACTCCGGGAGGCGGCAGTCATCCATGTCCGTAATGAGTGCAGGCAAAGTAAAAACCAATGTTGAAGTAGTTTCGGTACCGACCACTCGTGTCGTGGCACTTATACCGGCAACCAACCAGATTGAATATTGTTTGAGGTATACCAAATCAAATGTAGCTACACCATTATCATCAGTCACAACCGATAATGGCAATGTGCCAGCCGCAGAATTTGGTGGTGTTAACTGGCCATCACTATTATCATCTTCGGCCACCGAATAAATCAAATCACGATTATCATCTTCATTAGGAATAATACCTGGGTCAGAAACAGTCTCAACACCTAGCACTGTGTGAGTAGTAGAAGTATAGACAACTGAACATGTGCGTGAGCCATCGGCGAGAAGCTCGTCCCAGTATCCAGTGTAATATCCCATGGGCCACGCGGACAAACTCACACTGGTTCCGACCATTGGATTACCATTCGAATCAGCAACCAAAACCGACATGGGTAATTTGTATGCTGTGCTTTCGTTAATTTCACTTACCACTGTTGCACGACCTATAATCAACGAACCCGGCGTACCTCCAATCACTACAGGTAAAGTGTCTTGTGCGCCACCGTTTATATTGGCTGTAATGATCACGCCTTCAGGACTTGAACTTATCGAACCAGAACGAAATATTGTTTGAAATTGTCCATTGCTACTGGTTAAGCCATACGCTGGTGCCACGCTTTCACCGCCACCCGTAGCGTTAGAAATATCAAACCACACAGGTGCATCCTGCACAGGGAAACCATTGATATCAAAAACCGTCGCGGTCAAAGTGGTTTCATAAATTGTATCGCCGTTACTAATTGGCAGCACGGTTTTACTACTTTGAATTTCAACCGTGTTGGCTGCAGATGCAGGTGAAGCAAACGAAACTTGAATGCTATCGACCACATTTAAATCCACAGCATCATAAGCTTCCACGGTAGCAACACCGCCAATGGTTGAATTCAATGTCACACTAGCCACACCCGCAACCACCGGTATAGTTAACTGCACATCGGTGCTACCACCATCGGTAATGGTTCCTAAGCTTGTTATGAAAAACACATTCGCTTGTGTGGGTGCATTCACAGTAACAATGACGTTATCGCCAATATCGGCAAAACGGGGATTACTGGTTGGTGCAGAAATATAGAACGCATCGGCAAGTTCAGAAATATTCACATCCAAAGTTCGAGTTGAACCTAAACCGTTGGCAGTAACACGCACGGTACCGGCAGCGGTAGCGCTAATCGTTGCACTTGCCTTTCCATAATAATCCGTGGTTAGTGTTGTTGATGATAAATTAGCCGCACCCGGACCGCTTCCTGTACCACTAACACTCAGGCTGATGCTTTCATTATAAATTGGCTTACTACTCGCGTCGGTCGCAGCTAGGTTTAACGTCGTCGTTGCTTGCGCGCTGGTGCCACCGAGAATTAATGACTTGTCAACACTCACCAATTGAATCTCGGTCCCCGTAATTTGCACCGGAATTTGTTTACTCAAACTTCCTGCTTTAACTGTTATTGTTTCTACGCGGTTACTGGCATCAAGCGCGCCGGAAGAAAAAGTGACGACCGCTTCACCTTTTTCATCAGTCACAACCTGGGTTGCGCTGAGTTGTCCACCCGTGGCAGCAAAACTCACTTGCACGCCTGGTACGACACCATAATTCACATCCAACATGGTTGCGGTTATTTCTGTGGTCTCGGTATTATTCGTCAGAATAATTGGTTTTTCTGTTGCTAAAGACACATAGCTTGGTGTCGCCGCTTGAGTTTCGCTGGCAATAACATTAATGGTTATGGTTTCCGTATAACTACCGGCAATGATGGTCACTTTTGCTGTACCTAAAGTAATGCTAGTCAGCGTGACTTCAGCAATACCAAACTCATCCGTCACCACTTGTGTTTTACTCAAACTACCCAGGCTGGTGTTAAAGTTGATAGGATAATCTGGATAGGGGTCATCATTTTCCAAACTAAGAATGACACGAACCGTCGCCGAGGTATTGCCATCGGCATAAATGGATTCGCTGGTCGTGACCACACTCATAGCACCAATCGGTTCTGAAGGAATCGGTATTTCATCCTGCGATACCGCGCAAGCACTCAACAGAAAAATAACCAGCAAATAAAATAAGGGTCGTTTGGCCATGTGCATTTATCGACCCCTACCAACAATACTTTAAACTTTGTCTATGTCTAAGCAGGAATATTTTAGTGTTTATTTACTAAACCACAAGGCTCGAAAAAGCCGGGTCAGATACCAGTTTTTTCTTATATTCCTGAAAACTGCTATCCAACCCTGTAAATTGGTTTTGCGTGATATAACTATTTGTCTAACACAATAGTTTCACAACTCATTGCATCAATTGTCGGCGCACAACTCAACGTGAGATTATGATGCTCGATTATTTTTTTCGCACTCAAATGCTTTTTGTCATGAGTCGTATGTGCATCGGCCAGCAATGTAAGCTGATAGCCCAGACTCGACGCACGGCGCACCGTTGAATCGATACAAAACTCTGTAGCAAATCCACCGATGTACAAATGAGAAATGGCTTGTTTCTCTAGCTGTTGTTGCAAATCCGATGTTTGAAATGGATCAGCGCTTTGTTTGTGTACTATTTTATCTGTAGCCTCTACCAGTAAATCCGGATGCAAGCACCAGGCTTCGCTACCCTTCTCTAAAAACCCTGGCAAGTTATATTGCATAAAAAATATGGGTAGCTGTTGCGTACGTGCACGCATGTTAAGTAGATTAATTCGACTGATAATACGGTCAAGATCGTGAGCTTTGCCAGGTTGGGTTAGCACACCATATTGCATATCGATAATCAGAATTGCTGAGTTCATGTTCATTGCTCCTATCACAAAATTGTTTTCCAGAAATTCCGTGATGAGCGGATATAGATTAAGCACATTTGAAACTAAAGCAATAGATGAGCAAGACATTCGCCAAGGACGATATAAGGGAAAAGAGTTCTTATGAGAAGGATTTAAAGAAGCCATCACTCTATCAAATAAATTTCGTTTTTGCAAAAAAAAAGTGCGGTCAGATACCAGTTTTTGCTAATATTAAAATTAACTGTGCTCTGATCCCACTTAAATGAAAACATTAGCTGCGCTTGGTTGGATAATTGGATTTCTGGAACAACAAAACATTCCTTATGTGGTGTGTGGTGGACTTGCAGCAAAGGTTTATGGCGCGAAAGAGAATTAAACGATATTGACATTTATGTTCCGGACGTAAATTTTCAGTCAGTTGTCGATTTTGGTTCTGCTTTTATCGCTTACGGCCCCACCCATCATCTGGGTGCTCAATGGGATTTGACCTATGTCAAGTTTAACTATCAATCTCAAGATATTGAAGTTGGCAGCGATAAGGCATGTAAAATTTTTAATCATCATCAATCAAAATGGATCACACCGGTAATCGACTTTCAAAACTATCAACGTCATAATATTTTTGGTGTCGAATTACGGGTCATGGCAAAAAACGATTTGCTGACATATAAGAAACTATTAAATCGAACCATTGATATCGAAGCTATTCTAGCAATTGAAGCAAACCCATAAAACGTGTTTCAAGTCGGAATAAAAAACGTATGTGTATCGCTGTCAATGCGTTTAATCGTGTGTTGATAGAGTGCGGATAAATGTTCACTGTTAAGTAATGTCTGAACTGGACCGACGCGTGTTTCACCATTGGCAAACATTAAAATCACATAATCGCAATAACGCCATACTAAATTAATATCATGCAGTACTATCATCGCGGATTTCTGTTGTTCATTTATTTTCAGTTTGAAGTGATCAAGAATACGAAGTTGCTGGTGAACATCTAAATGATTCACCGGCTCATCAAGTAAAAACAATTGTGGATCTTGCGTGAGCAAACTGGCGATAGCCAAACGTCGTGCTTCACCACCAGATAATGACAAATTTGAACGCTCAGCATAATCGTCTAAACCCACCACTTGCAACGCGGCATGGGCAAGCTGTTTATCTTTTTCTGTTTCCGTTTGCCAACGCTTTAGATGAGGATGACGGCCAAGCAATGTGATGTCCATAACACTTGCAGGAAATCCCTGCTCACTTTCCTGCAATAACAAGCCTATTTGTTTTGCAAGCTCCTTGGGCTTGAAAGACACTCGTGCTTGTTGATTAATGCTCACCTGGCCATGTTGCAGTGGATACAAACCCAGAAGGCTATGCAATAAGGTAGTCTTGCCCGCACCATTGCAGCCAATTACACCCCAACATTGAGCGGGTTCAATAGAAAAACTTAAATCCCGACATAAGGTTTTATCACCACGTTGTAAGCTTAAGTGTTGTGCACTCAATATCATAGACGTGCACCGCCACGATTAAGCAAGAACAAAAATACTGGCACGCCAATCAACGCGGTAATCACGCCCACGGGTAGTTGCTGCGGTGCGATTAGACTTCGCGCCAAGGTATCAGCTAAACATAATAAACTGCCACCGAGTAAAACCGATGCTGGAATTAAAATACGATGATCACTACCCATAAGTAAACGCACCATATGCGGGACAATTAAGCCAACGAATCCGACACTCCCTGCAGTGGTAACCGCACTCGCTGTCAGCAAGGCTGCGAGAAAAAATAATAAGCGCCGCAAACCAAGTACCGACACGCCTAAGGCACTGGCACTAAGTTCGCCACGGATTAACATATTCAAATCCCGCGCAAAAAACCAACTCGTGATCAAACCAAAAAATAAAAGCAAACTCGCTAAACCCGGCATACTGGCATAGGATAAATCACCCATAAGCCAAAACAGCATTCCAGGCAAATCACGCTCAGGTGCAATCGCCAAAATAAATGAAATCAAAGCGCCCCATCCGGCAGCCACCACCACACCGGTTAATAATAAACGTGTGGGAGTCCAGCTACCCTTACCATGAGAAAGTGCAAATACTATAAGCGTTGAAATAAGTGCGCCAAGGAATGCACCTAGATTTAATAGCAACACTCCGGCACCAAACAACATACCCGCCAATACCGCAACTGCCGCACCACCAGAAATTCCAAGCACATAAGGATCGGCCAGAGGATTGCGTAATAACACCTGCATTAGAACACCGGCCAGGGCGAGCAATGCACCGGTAACATAGGCGCTTAACGCACGAGGAATGCGTAGCTCCCATAATACCTGGCTTAAAACAGTATCTTGATGTGTCCAAAGCGCATCCAGCACTTGAGCAAAATTACTACTGACACTACCACTAACCAGCGCCCAATAAAGACTAATAATACTCGCAACAATGAGGCTTAGAAATAAGCTCGTGGCGCGCATTAGTCACGTAGACTCATCAATTGCCAGCCTGACTGCTTGGCCTTATGAGTTAATTTTTCATCGGCATCCACTGCGACCGGGTGCTCAACCAGTTCAAGCAAAGGAATATCATTATGCGAGTCACTATAAAACCAACTGTCTTTCAAATCGGCTTGTTGATTTTCTAACCATTGATTTAAACGTGTGACTTTGCCTAGCTGAAAACACGGTACTCCAGCAACTTCGCCCGTGTATTGACCATTTTCCAAGGCTGGATCAGTGGCCAATAAAATCTCAATTCCATACAATTTGGCAATAGGTTCGGTGACAAAACGATTGGTAGCAGTAATGATCATTAATGTATCACCCTGCGCTCGATGGTTTTCAACAAGCTGTTTGGCTTTATGCAATAACATAGGCTCAATCTCTGATTGAATAAATGTTGCGCGAAGTTCGAGCAATTGTTGCATGGGATGCTGACTTAAGGGTTTCAAACTAAAACGCAGGAACTCAAAAATATCCAGGGTACCTGCCTTGTATTCATCGTAAAAACGCTTATTTTCGCGCTCATAAAACTCGCCATCGACAATTCCTTGACGCACCAAATATTGTCCCCAAGCGTAATCACTATCCCCGGCAATTAAGGTGTTATCCAAATCAAATATCGCTAATGCCACGTAAAACCTCTTGTTTATCATGATTGTGACGGCTTATGTTAAATCAAATAAGCAAAAATACCAGCTAAGACCGTCATTTTGAGGCAAATAGGCCTAAGTCGGGTTTGATGTCAAACCCGGTTTTATGGAAGAATGGGCAGTCAGGTGCCAAAGGAAGCTAGTTCGTGATCGACCCGCAAGGATATCGCTTAAACGTGGGAATCATCCTGTGTAATCATCAGGATAAAGTACTATGGGCGCGGCGGATTGGTCAGGAGGCCTGGCAATTTCCTCAAGGGGGCATTCGCGAACAAGAGCAAGCGGAACAAGCCTTGATTCGTGAACTATGGGAAGAAATTGGCCTGGATCCCCATCATGTGGAAATTCTCGGTTCAACCCAGGGCTGGCTACGTTACAAACTCCCTAAACGATTGATTAGACACGGAAAAACTCCGCTCTGTATTGGCCAGAAACAACGCTGGTTTGTATTACGTTTTACGGGTAATGACCAAGATATTGATCTATCCCGCAGTGACAAACCCGAATTTGATCATTGGCGGTGGGTCGATTATTGGCATCCGCTGGCAGAAGTCGTTTCGTTTAAACGCGAAGTCTATGAACAAGCCCTCGCCGAACTTGAGCCATTCCTAAAACAAACAAAAAACCAAACCAGTGGCATCTAAAGAGTAGCCATTGAATATTTAGCTAAAACCAGCGTGGGAAAAATCAGTGTTAGAGACTTTAAGACGAATTGTACAAGAAGTGAACGAAGCACGGGACTTGGATCAGGCCCTACAGATTATTGTGCAAAGCGTCAAACAAGTCATGAAAACGGATGTTTGCTCAGTTTATCTCACGGATTTCAGTAATCACGATCGTGTGCTCATGGCCACCGACGGCCTAAATCCCAAATCCGTGGGACGGGTACGACTTAAACAAAACGAAGGCGTCACCAGTGTGGTATGTGAACGCGCCGAACCCTTAAACTTAGAAGACGCACCAAGTCATCCCAAATACAAATACTTGCCCGAAACCGAAGAAGAAGATTTTCACGCATTTCTTGGCGTACCAATTATTCACCATCGCAAAACCCTTGGTGTATTAGTCGTGCAACAATTACAAAAACGTTCATTTGATGATAATGAAGTTACCTTGTTAATGACTATTGCGGCACAACTCGCTGGCGCGATTGCCCATGCTGAAGCCAGCGGCGGCATAGATGGATTACGCCAAAGCAGTGACAAACGCCTCATGCATCGCGACCGTCCCTTTCGCGGTCTACCCGGTGCGCCAGGCGTTGCCAAAGGTTTGAGTCGTGTACTCTATCCATCAGCAGATCTGGATGCTGTACCTAATCGCCATACCGAGAACACTGAAAAGGAAAAACTGGCATTTTTAAATGCGGTTGAGGCGACACGTAAAGATATCAATGTGCTCAAACTACGCGTGGCACAATTGCCAGAAGAAGATCGTGCGTTATTCGATGCTTATTTATTAATCCTGGAAAGTGATAGCTTAATCAAAAAAACCTTAAGCAAAATTGATACGGGTTTATGGGCATCGACTGCTTTGCGCGATGTGGTTCAAGAGCAAGTCAAAGTATTTGCCGCCATGGAGGATGAGTATTTAAGCGAACGCTCGCAAGACATTAAAGATTTAGGCCGTCGTATTTTGGTTCATCTGCAAAGTAAACAAGATGGCGTGCGGTCTTATGAGGACAATACCGTGCTGGTTGGTGATGAACTAGCCGCTTCCGATTTGGTAGAAGTTCCACCGGACAAACTAGTCGCCGTTGTTTGTACTCAGGGCTCAGGTTCTTCGCATGTCGCCATTTTAGCGCGTGCACTCGGTGTACCTGCTGTCATGGGTGCGCAAGATCTCCCCACCAGCAAAGTCGATGCTTTAAATATCATCGTCGATGGCTATCAAGGTTGTATTTACATCAATCCGAGCGAAACTGTCCATAAAGAGTATGAGCGCTTAATTAATGAAGAAGCTGAATTATCTGCCGGTCTTGAAACGTTAAAAGGGAAACCCGCTGAAACTCCGGATGGTGTGCGAGTACCGCTTTATGTTAACTCAGGTTTGCTCGCGGATATTTCGACCTCATTAGAAAGTGGTGCGGAAGGCATTGGTTTATATCGCACAGAATTTCCATTTATGATTCGTGATCAATTCCCTGGAGAAGACGAGCAAGCACAAATTTATAAACAAGTGCTAAGCACCTTCGCCGGAAAACCAGTGATTTTGCGCACGCTGGATGTGGGCGGCGATAAAAATTTGAGTTATTTTCCTATCAAAGAAGATAACCCGTTTTTAGGTTGGCGAGGCATTCGAATTAGTTTGGACCATCCCGATATTTTTACCACTCAGTTGCGCGCCATGTTACGCGCCAGCGCGGGCCAAGATAATTTACATATTCTTTTCCCAATGATTACCAGTATCGATGAAGTCAAGGAAGCGGTGAATCTGGTCAACCGTGCACGCGAGGAATTACTTGATGAAGGGAAAGTCGATATTCATATGCCGCGTATTGGCGCTATGATTGAAGTCCCCTCGGCGGTTTATGAAGCTGAGTCTATTGCCAAACGGGTAGACTTTCTCTCCATTGGCACCAATGACTTGGTGCAATACCTATTAGCGGTGGATCGCAATAATTCGCAAGTGGCCGATTTATACGATTGCCTACACCCAGCAGTTATACGCGCAGTGTTGCAAGTGATGCAAGCAGCTTCAAAACAACAAATTCCCGTGAGTGTCTGCGGTGAAATGGCTGGTGACCCAGCAGCAGCATTATTGTTATTAGGCATGGGTTTGAATAGTTTAAGCATGAGCACAATTGCTCTACCTCGCATTAAATGGGTAATTCGAAGTTTTACCCAACAACGAGCAAAAGAATTGTTAGAACAAGCCCTTCAACTCGAAGGCGCCAAAGAAATTCGCCATTTACTCAACCGAGAAATTGATAATGCCGGCCTAGGTGGCTTATTGCGACCAGGGAAATAATCACCTATTTATTTGTCTAACCTAACAAATCCAACCATATACCATTATCAGAATTCCTTTCACTATCAGCGCTAAGGTTTAGGCTGGTGGATTTTTCATGGAATAAGCTTTGCACTTTTAACGCATAAGCATTTTGGAGTCGTTCATGTTGGAATTAGCTATAAGCACGTTTGTGGTATTAGTCGTGGTTATTGATCCTGTGGGTGTCGCCCCAATTTTTGGCGCACTCACGCAACACGCTAGCCAGACTTATCGCCGCACCATGGCACGACGTGGCGTTTTATTGTCATTTTTAATTCTCGTGTTTTTTTCCTTTGCCGGTCATTTACTGCTGACGGCTCTGGGCATATCCATGCAAGCTTTTAAAGTAGCCGGTGGTTTCTTTTTATTTCTATTGTCGATAGATATGGTATTTGCACGCCAATCAGGCTTACGTTCAACTACGCCCAAAGAAACTCACGAAGCTGAACATGCTGATGATATTTCTGTATTCCCGCTTGCGATTCCTTTGCTTGCCGGCCCTGGTGCAATGACGACATTGGTATTAATGATGGGCGAAGCAGCTGGCCGCATTGAACATATTAGCATCATCATGGCGATCCTGACCTTAGTATTGGTTTTGGTATATGCAGCCTTAATGTCCGCTGCGGTGATCATGAAAATTCTTGGAGAAATCGGCACGAACGTAGTCAGTCGTATTTTGGGAATTTTGCTCGCCGCACTCGCAGTGCAATATATGATCGATGGCATTCGCTCAAGTTTTGCTTTGACTTGACAGCGGGAATCAATTGTTATTAGTTTGAGTCCTTAAAAAAGGACATAGTTATGTTTAAACAACTCGATGCAGGATTGTGGGTTTATGATGAACCCTTGTCTTCATTAGGCGTTCAATTTGGTAATCGCACCACCATTGTTAAACTCGATAATAACAAACTTTTATTACACTCCCCCGGCAGGCTAGGCGACAAACTTAAAAATACCCTAGCCAGTCTTGGCACCGTTAACTATATAGTCGCACCTAATCGTTTTCACAGTTTGTTTTTTGATGCTTACCCCAATGAGTATCCACAAGTTGAAATTTTTATGGCGCCGGGATTGGATAAAAAGCGCCGCAACGTTCCCTGTTCAGGTATTTTAGATAATGCCGCTCATCCTGCATGGGCGTCACACTTGCAGCAATGTTTAATTCAAGGCATGCCGATATTTAACGAAGTCGTGTTTTTTCATCAAGCGAGTAAAACACTGATATTGACAGACTTGATTCTTAATATGCAGCCGCCATACGGCATCATGAATCACATTCACCTAATGATGCACAAAGCCAAAAATGGATTTAGTTTCTCAAGAATTCTTGCATGGATGATTCGAAATGAAAAGCGCTTCAGTCATAGTATTCAAACCATGTTGCAATGGGATTTTGAGCGAGTTATTGTTTCTCATGGGGAAATTGTCGAAAGTGGTGGAAAAGCATTATTGAAAAAAACTTTTTCAAACTATTTATAATTATCAAGTTGTCACTCGACATAAGGGCACATACATTTCATCAGCACTCACTCCACCATGCACACCAATTTGTGAAAAAGGTTTTTCACCAAGCAAGGTATCTTTAATCACATAATTGTCACGCATAATAATGACATAATCACCAATGCGATTTTTTAATTTTTTATGAAGCTCGCCCAGGCCATAAAAATTTTGCCGTAAAATTTCATCAACCGACAACACATCACACTGGTACGGCAAACACGCTTGTACAATATCAGGAAAGCTCAAAGCATATTCTGGTTTCACATAACAATAGGCCGCACGCGGTTCGCCACAGAGTGGTAGTGCCAGACTATTTTGAATCTCGGCATAG
>Ga0224506_10000974_pt1 | contig 21463 bp, 22 predicted proteins | sample SF_Jan12_sed_USG_2_FD_169108 | JGI IMG/M metagenome (GOLD analysis project Ga0224506, IMG submission 169108) | Sediment microbial communities from San Francisco Bay, California, United States - SF_Jan12_sed_USGS_8_1 | ecosystem: Environmental > Aquatic > Marine > Sediment | place: USA... | reverse complement strand
CAGCACTTGGCTACGACGCCGAGCGACTCGAAATTCAGCTGGTGCAATTCGCCAACCTCTACGAAAACGGCAAGAAAATGTCGATGTCGACTCGATCTGGTGAATTCGTCACGTTAAAACAGTTGCGTGACGACGTCGGCAAAGACGCCGCACGTTTCTTTTACGTGATGCGCAAGGCCGATCAACACATGGATTTCGACCTCGATCTGGCGCGCGACCAATCCAGCGATAACCCGGTTTATTATTTGCAATACGCCTATGCACGGATTTGTAGCGTCAAACGTCAAAGTGAAGAAAAAGGCCTGAGCATTGCCATCGAATCGGCAAACTTATCGCGCCTCGACAATGATCATGAACTGGAACTCATCAAGCAGTTAAACCTTTACCCGGAACGCGTGCATAGCTCCGCAATGCGCCGCGAACCGCATATCGTGGTGAACTACATGCGTGACCTCGCCAACCTGTTCCATTCCTGGTACAACGCGCATCAGTTTATCGTCGACGATGTCGAATTACGCGACGCCCGCATGGCACTCGCTACTGCGGTCGGACAGGTGATGATAAACGGCCTCACCTTAATGGGTGTCTCCGCCCCGGAAAAGATGTAATGGCCGGGGAGAAATCGAGTTCCCCCTGGGTCTGGGTATTCCTGTTTTTGATGCTGGGATTTTTCGCCGCGTTTATTATTTTTCTCGATCAAAAGCTGGTAGGGACCAGCGTATCGAAGCCAGTCGAAAAACAGAATCAGGATAGAACCAAACCGACCATCGATTTTTATTCGGTATTACCCGACCGAAAAGTCGAAATTCCGGTGAGCGAGGAAGAGAAGCAAGCTATTGAAAATCCCACGATTAATAAAACCGCTGGTGATCAGGTGTTATTACAAGTCGGTTCTTTCCAGAACCCCGAAGATGCCGAACGATTAAAGGCCGAACTGGCCTTCCTGGGTCTGGAAGCCAAGGTTAAAGCTGCGGAGGTGAATGACGACACCTGGCACCGGGTGCAAATTGGCCCTTTTGCGAGCAATACCGCCCTCTCGCGTGCGCAGAATTTACTGCTGGAAAACAAAATAAAATACGTGCAGCGTAAGTTGCCACAATAATCGATTTAAACGGGTAACGGACAGGCTCGAGACCCGCCCTGACAATCACCGATACAAACCATATTGAAGCCACTCCGGAATCCGTTCCCTGGCCTGGTTCAATACTGCCTCATGGTCACGATAATCGGCGCAATGGCTTTCTACCAGTTGCCAGAATTTAGCCGAGTGATTCATGTGTCGGGTATGGCATAACTCGTGAATCATCAGGTATTGGGCTGTTGCGGGTGGTACAAAAACCAGCTGATCGTTCAGGCTGATGGTGCCTCGCGAAGAGCAACTGCCCCAGCGGGTTTTCTGGCTACGGATACTGACTTTTTTGTAATCCAGCGCACAGGACCGGGATAGTCCCTCGAGCATTGGCGGCAGAATTTCCCAGGCCTGTTTTCGTACCCACCACCTTAAGTGTTGAATATTTTCATCGAAACTACGGTTCTCAAATTTGAAGTCTTCGGTACTGGTGAGGCTATTATCAACCGGCAGGTATATTTGCTCGGGCAACTGGGGCAGGGTGTATGTTTGATTATGCTTTTTTAACTGGCGTTCAATCCAGCTAGAGTGCTGTTTTACCAGTTCGGGTACTGCCTTCTTCGGGAAGCGAGTCGGGATGACTACTTCCAGACCGATATAGGGCTTAATCTGTAGTTTTGCATATCTTGCCTTGCTCGAAACACGTAAAGAGTAATCAAATAGTGTATTCCCATCGTCATCGATTATAGAATCGCTCGCCATGTCGTCTAAACAGCCCTCAATAGAAACTCGTATTCTACAGCAATGCCATTGTGCCGACCGAGTACGTTTATTAAATTTGTTGAAAAAATCCAGGCATAAAGATACCCGTTCGAGATTACAGGCCGAAATTGCCAAATCTATCGATAAAGTCGCTAAACGCAAGCAAGATCGGCCAGGCTCAAATTTCAATCCAGAACTACCTTTTATTAATCATCGGGAGGAACTGGTCGAGGCGATTTCGAAACATCAGGTGGTTATCGTCTGCGGCGAAACCGGCTCCGGCAAAACCACGCAATTGCCTCAGTTATGCCTCGATATGGGGCTGGCCGACCACGGCTTTATCGGCCATACCCAACCCCGCAGAATCGCCGCGCAGTCTGTTTCCAGCCGTATCGCTGAAGAGCTCAAATCAGAGATAGGTGCTGCGGTCGGCTATAAAATTCGGTTCCAGGATCGAACCAGCTCTTCCGCCTATATTAAATTAATGACCGATGGCATCTTGCTCGCCGAGACGCAAAGTGATCGCTGGCTAAGCCAGTATTCGACCTTAATCATTGACGAAGCCCACGAGCGCAGCCTCAATATTGATTTATTGCTTGGCTATATCAAACAGTTATTACCTCGACGCCCGGACCTGAAACTAATCGTCACTTCCGCCACCATCGACCCGCAACGTTTCGCCCGATATTTTAATGACGCACCGGTGTTGAATATCAGTGGCCGAACTTTCCCGGTTGAAATACGTTATCGACCGCCAGCCGAAGTTGATCGCGATAATTTACAACTGCTAGCCGATGCGGTAGACGAACTCGATAGCGTCGCACGCGAAGATATTCTGGTGTTTTTCCCGGGTGAACAGCAAATACGGGATGCGGCAGAAAAGCTCTCAAAAACACATTCGCGGGATTACGATATCCTGCCGCTTTACTCGCGACTCAGTTCCGCTGAACAGAAGAAAATATTTCAGCCGCATCAGAAGCGGCGCATCGTGCTGGCCACCAATGTCGCCGAGACGTCTCTCACAGTACCGGGCATTCGCTATGTTATCGATTCCGGGCTGGCACGAATGTCGCGCTATTCCTGGCGTGCCCGGGTACAGCGTCTCCCTATTGAGAAAATCTCCCAGGCTTCCGCTAACCAGCGCAGCGGTCGATGTGGCCGGCTCGCACCCGGTATCTGCATTCGACTCTACGATGAAGACGATTTTGATTCGCGGGACGAATTTACCGAAGCCGAAATACTGCGCAGCAACCTGGCTTCGGTGATTTTACAAATGAATGACTTGAATCTCGGCTCTATCCACGAATTCGATTTTATCGAGAGCCCGGACAGCCGGTTAATCAACGATGGCTATCGCCTGCTCTACGAATTACGCGCGACTGACCGGGACGATCGTATTCTCCGGCACGGCCACCAGCTGGCGCGAATCCCGGTCGATCCGCGTCTTGCACAAATGCTGGTACGCTCAAGTGAGCTACATTGCCTGAGTGAAGTTTTGATTATCGTTAGCGCCCTGTCGATTCAGGACCCTCGTAGTGCCTCCAACGAAAACCGTCAGGCAGCAAACGAAAAATACAAAGTCTGGCAACACGATAGTTCAGACTTTATGTTCTGGGTATCGCTGTGGCAGAGCCTTAACGAGCAGAGATCTGAGCTGAGTCGCAATCACTTTTCACGCTGGTGTCGAAAGCACTTTCTATCTTATCCAAGGCTGCGAGAATGGCAGGATATTTTTAACCAGTTGAAGCAACAGCTCAAGGAATTAGGCTATCAGTTCAACAGCACTGCTGCCGAGCCCGACAGTGTTCATCGCGCCATCTTCAGCGGCATTCCCAGCCACATCGCGAGCTTCGACAAAGATAATCAGTTTCAGGGTACCCGTGGCAGACATCTGATGATTTTCCCCGGTTCCTCGTTAGCGAAACAGACACCAAAGTGGATAATGGCATTCTCCTTAATCGAGACCCGTCGCCTGTTCGCGCATGGCGTGGCTCGCTTGAATCCGCAGTGGGCCATGCAGGACGCTGATCATCTGCATCAATACGAATACTACGAGGCCCACTGGCAGGCGCGGCAGGGGCGGGTTGCTGCATTCAGAAATACGCGTATCTATGGACTTTTAATCGAAGGCGGCAAGCGCGTTAATTTCGCATCAATCGAACCGGCACAGTCACGCCGGATTTTTATCCAGAGCGCTTTAGTCGAAGGCGAATACCGCAGCCGGGTCGAAGTGATTAATGCTAACCGCAAACTCATCGAGCACTATCAACAACAGGAGGACAAATACCGTCGCCGCGACATCCTCATCAGCGACAAATTATTGTACGAATTTTATGATGCTCGACTACCACCCGAGGCGGTCGATGCCGCGAGCTTCGAAGCCTGGGTCAAACAACAGTCTTCCGAGCAGATAAACCAGCTTCGTTTTCTTTCAGTAGATATTGCCGATCCAACGATAGACCGGGAAAAGCGCTCAGATTATCCAGAGCAAATAAATATTCACGGCCAGAATCTGAAACTCGACTATCTTTTTGAACCCGGCAATGAGTACGATGGCGTTACGGTGAGCATACCATTGTTATTGCTCAACCAGTTTTCCGATCAGGACTTCGAATGTCTTGTGCCCGGTTTACTGAAAGAAAAGATCGAGGCGTTAATCCGTAGCCTACCGCGAAAATTGCGTAAAAACTTCGTTCCGGTGACCGATTTTGCCAGCGCCTGTCTGCAGCGTATAGATTCTGATGTCGATCTCCTGAGCTCGTTACAAAAATCGCTATTGGCAATGACCGGCGTCAACATCCCCATGTCAGAATGGGCCCCCGCCTCCCTGGATACTCATCTGCAAATGCATTATGCGCTTTACGACAATCAAAAATGTATCGCACAGTCGCATAGCCTCGACTCGCTGCAACAAAAATACGGTGAACAGGCACGAGAGCAATTCGATCAACAGATTCATAACGATGTCTCGATTGCCCGCAGTAATCTAACCGACTGGGATTTTGAATCCCTGCCCGAATCTATCACCATCAAACAAGGTGGACAGTCCATACGCGCCTACCCGGCACTGGTCGATTATGAGGATTCAGTTTCCATCGAGTTATTCGAAACACGAAACGAGGCCGATTTTTACCACGCTACCGGTATCACTCGCCTGTTTTACCTGCAACTCGGTGACAGCATTAAATATCTTAAGAAGCAGCTACCGGAAATACAGCAAAGCGCATTGATGTACGTTGCTCTCGGCACACAAACCGAACTCGTCGAAGATATACTTATGGCGGCTGTTCAACAGTGTTTTCTCGGTAAGTTGCCGACGTCCCGCCAGCAGTTTTCCAGTAGGCTGGAAGAGAATAGAAACCGGTTCGTCGACAACGCTAATCAGCTCGCAGAGCTAGTGTACCGAATATTATCGCTGCGACAGGAAGTTCGAGCCGCAGTCGAAAAAAAACGCCTCACCGGTTTGCATCAGGCGGATATCGAAGCCCAGCTAGAAGGTTTGATTTACCCTGGTTTTGTTCGTGATATCGGCGCCGCGCAGCTCGCGCGCTTAACCGCCTATCTGCAAGGCATACTAAAGCGCTTAAACAGTGATAAATCACCCACCCCGAGCATGGAAAATCAGCTAGAATCTATCCAGCACTACCAGCAACAATACCTTCAATTTTACGATGCTGACGATTGCGATTATAAAAAACTCGACGAACTGCGCTGGATGATCGAAGAATTCCGCATCGCCTGCTTTGCGCAACCGATGAAAACACGTATACCCGTGTCGGAAAAGAAGATCGAAAAATTAATTGCAACTATGCTATCAAGCTAACTAACCCGGAAATTACCCATGGCATCTATAGAGCCTAAAGCTTCGACTACCGTAATGCTCACGCCACAGGGTGAATTCGAACTCGAGCGTATGCCGCCTAACCCGCAACTCCAGGCCTGGGATGCGGCTGATCAGTACCTATTGAAACAGATAGACGAATTAAAAATTCTAACCCGGCAATCCCGACTGCTATTGGTCAATGATAATTTCGGCGCCTTGAGTGTAGCGCTTGCAGACAACCATCCTGTCATGGTTAACGACTCTTTCCTTTCTCAACAGGCCTTGTACCGAAATATGCAGCTCAACGGCTATGAGCCAGACCAGGTAACTTTCAATAGCGGCTTGCCGTTACCTCACGCAAAATTCGACGTCATCCTCATCAAGATTCCGAAATCACAGGCCTTGCTCGAACATCAGTTATACTCCCTGCGTGACCTGATCGGTTTCGACACCCGTATAATCGCAGCCGGCATGAGCCGCTCCATCCACAGCTCTACCCTAAAGCTATTTGAGTCCATACTCGGTCCGACGACAACTTCACTGGCGTGGAAGAAATCTCGTTTGATATATGTCACTAGAGACCAGGCCCTAAACCAGGGTCAGAGTCCCTATCCGGATTCCTTCATTGTCGAAGCCGATCGGGAATATACAATTATCAACCACGCAAACCTGTTCAGTCGCGACAAACTCGATAGCGGTAGCCGACTGGTTATCGAAAACATGCCAGCCTCGGAAAAATATCGTCACATTGTCGATCTGGGTTGTGGCAATGGAATTCTTGGATTAATTGCCGCCTCTTTAAACCCGGAAGCAAAATTAATATTTACCGACGAATCCTATATGGCGATCGACAGCGCAAGAATCAATTTCGAGGCCGCTTTTGGCAAAAACAGAGAGGCTGAGTTCACGGTCACCAACTGCCTTCAGGGTATCGCCAACGAATCGGTTGATCTGGTACTCAACAACCCACCGTTTCATCAACAAACCAGTGTCGGTGATACGATTGCCTGGCAAATGTTTATCGAGGCGCGTAAGGCATTAAAGCCTGGTGGCGAACTCTGGGTAGTAGGAAACAGGCACCTGGCTTACCACGCCAAATTGAAGAAAATATTTGGCCACTGCGAACAGGTCGCGAGTAACAAAAAGTTTGTTTTGTTACTCGCGGTTAAACAGTAGTGTTATCGCTCCTCGGATTCGATTATCCAGCTTTCAGCCTGACCGGCCGCTACCCACTCCAGCATTGCCGGGTGCCGCAACAGGCGCTCGACATAATCTCCGGCCGGTTTATCCAGTGGGATAGCATATAAATGAAACCGCAAAGCAACCGGTGCAAACATGGCATCGGCAATACTGAAGCTACCAAATAACCAACCGGCTTTTTCATCGCTATATTTAGCTGCATGCCGCCATAAATCCTGTATGCGATTAATATCGGCCTGACAGGCATCCGATACAGCTAGCGGAGAAGGCTGGCGCCCACAATTCATGGGTAACTCACTACGAAGGCTGGCAAAGCTGGAGTGCATTTCGGCGCATAAAGATCGCATCACTGCTTTATGTTTAGGGTCCCAGTATAAATTTTGCGGAAAAAGTTCGGCGACGTACTCGCATATCGACAGACTGTCCCAAACTTCAAAATTATTGTGCAGTAAGACCGGTACCTTATCATTGGAAAAGTAGACACTGAGCTTCTCATTAGTCTCCGGCTGGTATAGCGGTACTATGATTTCATCAAATTCAATGCCCAGATGTTTCATCCACAACCAGGGCCTTAACGACCACGACGAGTAATTTTTATTGCCAATTATGAGTGTGAATTCAGCCATTAGTTTTCTACTATCTCCGTGCCAGGCTTCAGAAAAATTCTGGAGCCTTCGTATACGATTTTCCAGCCTTTATCGGACTTGCGCCAATACAGCTCTTTCGGCGAAACCAGGTCCAAATTATTGCTTTGATAATTCTGCTGGTATTGCACTAATACCAGATTGTCCTCGCCGGGGTATTTGAAAACATTTAAATCGCTATATTCGACTTTGACTTCAGTTTTGCTCCGGTTTACCCAACGCTTATGACCATCCCATTTTTTAAAATCACGCCCGTATGCGAGAAACTCTGTTTGAGAATAATGTTGTCGATATCGTTCGTGGTCCAGGCTTTGCCAGTCATCGATCCAGCTACTAATCGTTTTCAACCAGTGTTTGCGCTGGCTTTGCCACTCATCCTGACTTAACCAGTTAACCTCGTTGGCGACCACTACCGGCGTGTGGAAATCTGGATCGACGTATTGATCGACGTTCAAAAAATCCGGATTGCTCACCACAATACAACCATTACTGGCCCAGGGAGACCGATTGTAGGTGTAAGACGGAGTACCATGAATCCAGATGCCACCGCCCGTACGTTCTTTGCGCACATCCCAGACGTTCGGGTAACTGATGGGAAATGCGCCCCTGCCATACAGGTCGGGCAATTCCTTATCATCGATATAACGGGTAACGTGGTACACCCCGATAGGCGTCTTCTGATCGCCTCTCTTTTCTTTACCCGCACCTTTCAGGCCGATGGTAATAAAGTAATCGGTTTCCAGTACCGGCGTACCCTGTTCATTTCGATAGACGTAGATACGTGAACTTTGCTGATCGACCAGGATGACGTAAGGCTGGCTCTCGGCCAGGAACAGGATATTTTCTGGATACTTACCCTGGAGGGACTGCCTGTTATCGTGCTGCCAGCGTTGCTGGATTTCATGCCTGAAGTCCTTTACCGCGCGGTCGACCTGTATGCCCGAACCAATACCCTGTAAGGGCCCGGCCTTGGCAAGCAGGAGATCGGCATAGAGCATTTGCCCAAGCCGACTGTGAGGATATTGTTTGATTAAATTGCGCGTACTATCCAACGCCTGATCGTGATTAAGACTCTGGATTTCCTTAATCGTATTAAGAATAGATTGCTCGTAACTATCGCCAGTCGCTTCACTAGCCTGCGCGATAACCGGGCAAAGCATTAACAATAATCCAGCTAATATTCTCATAACACGGATAAAACCCTTTCATCGATTATTTTCCACACGCTACCAGTACGGTTAAAAACGAGCCGCTTCTTCACTCTGTCACTATAGCTGAGAGATTCGAATGATTGCTTGAAATCAATGATAGCTCGATTTTCATTCAGTGCACGAATTTCGATATCACTCACAACAATATTGATTTCGCCCGGCCGCATAATTCGCTGACGCCGATACTCAACCCAGTCGGCGTGAGTATCGAAATCCGGGCGATGCTCGGTAGAATAAAAACCAGTGTAGGTCGAAAAATCTTTATCGCTCCAGGCCTTTGCCCATTGTCTAATTTGGTTGAAAAACAAATTCTTGTCGGCTGACAACTCAGATCCCTGACTGCTTCTGACGACGGGCTCGAATGATTCAATTTGAGTCAGTGCAGCCAATTCGATATTGTGGCTGTATTTTGCCGGTTCACTGGATTCGCTCAGTGCCCGACGATAAGCTTCGCTGGCGATACCGGTATAAATACGACTCAGGTTTTGATATGCGGTGGCATAACTGTTATGCGTATTGATCGCTTCCACCAATAGTTTACTGGCGCCATCATAATCACCTTTTGCCAGATAAATCATCGCCAGATTATTTCGTGGTTCAGGTAGTTCCGGGTACTCTCGAATCATGTCCCGATACATCGCCGAAGCTTTACTGGTTTGGCCATCCATTTGCAAAGCATAGGCAGTTAGAAATTTGATATCCGCCTTTCGAGGCTGCTCTGCCAGTAAGGTCTCGCCCATTTCGCCAGCTGCTTTATAATCTCTCTGATCGACCAGTTGCTGTAAACTATCTATCGAAGTCGCGTTAGCAGCGAAACAAAAACCTAGAAAGATAATTGTGATTAAATGTCGCATCAGATTTATTAAAAAGTAAATTACCACCGAGTATAACAAATATATAAAAAGCTACAGGGCTGTTTTATATGATGACCGGGTAATCACCGCATAAATTCCAGAGGAATATTCATTGAAACTATACCTGGTCGACTCCAGTATTTTTATTTTTAAAGCCTGGTTTGCGCAGAAGACCGCAACGCTAAACCGCGCTGGTAAAGCCAACCATGCGTTCATCGGTTTTAGCGATTTCGTCTACCAGTTACTTACCGAGGTCGCACCGCAGAAGCTCGTTTTCGCCTACGATGACAGTCAGAAAAAATCAGCGCGTAAGTCAATTTACCCCGAGTACAAGGCAAATCGCAGCCCTGCACCAGCTGAACTCAAGCAACAGTTTGCCTGGTGCCGGCAATGGGTGGAGTGTCTGGGTATCAGCGGAGTTTCCAGTACTGCATGGGAAGCAGACGATTTAATCGGCTCGCTGGCTAGTCTCCATCGATCTGACGAGCTCGCCGTTGTTATACTCACCGCCGATAAAGACTTAACCCAGCTTATCCACGAGGGTGATTTATGGTGGTCGTTCTACGATAATAAAAAACTCGACTATGCTGCAATCCGCAAGAAGTTTGGCGTCTATCCAGCGCAAATTGCCGATCAATTAGCACTTATGGGGGACAAGGTAGACAATATTCCCGGCATCCCGAGAGTCGGGCAAAAGACGGCCGCAAATCTGTTACGTAAATTTGGTACTTTGCAGAATTTGCGTGACAATCTAGATCAGGTCAGCAAAATGAAATTCCGCTATGCCGGGCTGGTAGCGAAGTCTTTGATCGACAACGAATCGATTCTTGATATTTCGGCTCGCTTAACGCCGATTAATTGTCAGCTTCGAGAAGTAATAAAAATTCCGATCGAGCGAAGCACTATCCAGCATGATAGCCTGCTCCAGATGATGGACGACCAGTCTATGGACAGCCCTAGAAGATTAAAATGGGAAAGCTACCTGAATCGTGTCTAAAATTATACTCTTCAATAAACCGTTTCAGGTCTTAAGTCAGTTTTCGCCATCGGCTGACAAAAGAACACTGGCTGATTTCATCGATATACCCAAAGTTTATCCCGCAGGTCGGCTGGATTACGATAGCGAAGGCCTGATGGTTTTAACCGACGACGGCAAGCTACAGGCGCGCATTTCTCATCCGCAACACAAGCAGAGCAAGGTGTATCTGGCGCAGGTCGAGAACCTGCTGTCACGCAGTTCGTTGATGGCGTTGAGGCGAGGGGTAGCGCTCAAAGACGGAAAAACTGCTCCCGCAAAAGTACGTATCGTCGATCAACCCGACTGGTTATGGCCGCGCAATCCACCCATCCGCGAGCGGCGCGAGATACCCACCCAATGGCTGGAAATAGAAATCACCGAAGGCCGTAACCGCCAGGTGAGACGCATGACTGCCGCGGTCGGTCATCCGACACTACGACTGATCCGTATTCGTGTCGCCGACTGGTCGCTAGACGGCCTGCCACCGGGCAGCTGGCAGCTATTATGAATTTTAGCCACTGGCAATCGATCACCCGGCTGATTGACGAAAAAACCGGTCATCGGCCGCAGGGCTTTCATAGCACTGCCCTGTCCGGCGGCGATATCAGTCGAGCCTGGCGATTGAGCGATGGACAGAAGACTTACTTTGTTAAGACTAATCACCGGGATCGCCTTTCGATGTTTGAAGCCGAGCAAATTGGTCTGGAAGAAATAAAGCGCAGCCAGACTATTCGTGTGCCGGAAGTCTACGGCTGTGACATAGAGGGCGATCAATCATTTATTTTGATGGAATATATTGAACTCGGCGGCGATATTCAGCCTGAACTACTAGCTCAACATTTAGCGGCCATGCACCTTGTTACTCAACTTCAATTTGGTTTTTCCATAGATAATACTATCGGCAGTACCCCTCAAATTAACCAACTAACGCTAAACTGGGTTGAATTCTGGCAAAAGCACCGACTTGGCTTTCAACTTGATCTGGCGAAAAAAAACCAGCTGGATAAGGAAATGATAGACCGCGGAGAAAAATTAAGCGGTGTAGTCGGACATTTTTTTAGCGATTACCAACCCGCCGCCTCGTTATTGCACGGCGATCTCTGGCGCGGCAACCAGTCAGCCGAGAGACAGGGTAACCCGGTTATATTCGACCCCGCCTGTTATTACGGCGATCACGAGGCCGAGTTGGCAATGATGGAGTTATTCGGTCACCCCGGTCAGGATTTCTTCAGTATCTATGCCGAAATTTTCCCGCTCAACAATGGCTATGCAGTACGGCGGGATCTCTATAACCTTTACCATATTCTCAATCACGCCAATATGTTTGGTGCAGGCTATTCATCCTCTGCCCGGCGGCTAATCGACAAATTGCTGGCTCAGGCCTGACGTTTTCGCCGTCTACCGGCTTTAGGCCGCGAGGCGACGCTATGCTCTCCGCGAGCCTGTGCTTTTGCACCGTCGGTGACTTCACCTAGTACACGAACCACGTCGTCGAGTGTCGGCGCACTCCCTGCGGGCGTCGAATCCAGTGCCTGCCGCATCGCAGCGACATGTTCAGGCGAGGTGCCACAACAACCGCCGATAATTCGTGCGCCGGCATCCCGCGCCATCACGGCGTAATTTGCCATGATCTCCGGGGTACCGTTGTAGACGATTTCACCTTCGACGAATTCAGGAATGCCACAATTGGCTTTAGCAACAATAACCGGTTCGGAGCCTGCTGCACTACTCGATTTCATATTCAGTATTGCCGCGACGACTTCTGATGCGCCAACGCCGCAGTTAGTGCCGCAGGCATGTGCACGATGTTCCAGGCTTTCATTAATATTCATTAAGTCGGCAGCACCGACCCCCATCATGGTTCGACCATTGGTATCGAAACTCATAGTGAAAACAATCGGCAAGCCGGCTTCACTCGCACCTTTTACTGCCAGTTCAACCTCTTCGCGCGAAGACATGGTTTCGATCCATATCACATCGGCACCGCCCTGTTTCAGGGCTATCGCCTGCTCGGCAAACGCTGCCACCGCATCTTCGGCCTGCATATCACCAAGTGGCGCGAGAATTTCTCCGGTCGGGCCAATCGAGCCGGCAACGATAACATCCCGGTTGGCAGCCTCTATTTCTTCTCTTAGCAGGGTTGCCGCAGCAATATTCAATTCAGCCACCCGGTTTTCAGCCTTATGTAATTTCAACCGAAATCGAGTGCCGCCGAAAGTATTCGTTAGTACCAGGTCCGAGCCCGCATCGATAAAACTTCGATAATGCGCTTTAATTTTCTCAGGCTCATCAACATTCCACAATTCCGGCGCATCCCCGCTTTGCAGGCCGAGCGCAAACAGATTAGTGCCAGTCGCGCCATCTGCGAGGAGAATTTGTTTGTCGTTGAGTAATTGTTCGAATCGATTTTTCACGGGAAAGTTGTCAACAAATAGAAACGGGACTATTATATTAGCATTAAATATGAAAACATAAATATATCTTTATGCATAATCTCGACACCTTGCTCGTCGGCCTGAGAGCTGCCGGAGAACACACGCGATTACGCATCCTGGCGCTATGTGCACGTGGTGAATTAAGCGTGTCGGAACTCACGCAGATACTCGGACAAAGCCAACCCCGCGTTTCACGCCATTTAAAATTATTGGTCGAAGCCGGTTTACTGGAACGTCTACCAGAGGGTAAACAGGTTTATTTCCGCTTATCGGACTTAACCGCAGCCTCGGAAATCGCTCACGCTCTGGTCTCTTTAATACCAGATACCGACGCCGCTTTAAATCGCGATTATTCCCGGCTGCAGCAGGTACGCGACGCTCGCTCGCAAAATGCCCAGGACTATTTTCAGCAAGTCGCCAAAAGCTGGGATAGCGTTCGCGCCATGCATGTTAGCCAGGAAAAACTGGAAAACACCCTGTTCGACGTCGTCGGCCGAAATTTCAACGGTGATTTACTCGATATCGGCACCGGTACCGGCCGAATCCTCCAAATTTTTGCCGATAAAGTTTCCAGAGGCGTCGGCGTTGATATGAGTAGCGGCATGCTTGCTGTCGCACGCAGTAATCTGGAGAGTAACGATTTTAAACATATCCATGTCAGGAAAGGCGATATGTATCAGCTGCCAGTCGAAAATGATAGTTTTGATCTGGCTATTTTACATATGGTTTTACACTACAGCGATAATCCGTCCGAGGTGATTTATGAGGCCAGCCGGGTTTTAAGAGCCAATGGCCGGTTAATCGTGGTCGACTTTGCTGCTCACGCGGAAGAATATCTCCGCACAGATTACCAGCATCACCGCCTCGGATTTGCCGACTCGGAAATTTATAAATACTTCGAAAACGCCGGTATGTCTGCCCCGTTAGAAGCACGCCAATTGGTGGGCGAACCACTGACGGTTAAATTCTGGCTAGCCGAAAAATCCAATAAGCTGGTGCATTTAACCGGTCACAGCAAGACTGCTAACGCTTAAAGCGAGCACTGCGAATGCCATCTAAAAAATCATCGGACAAGCTGGACATCATAGTCGCGCAAGCCAGGAACGCATCAGAAAGCCGGGAAAAAGGCTATCGTGCCAGGGCACTAAAAATCTACCCCTGGATTTGCGGCCGCTGCTCACGCGAATTTAACCGGACTAATCTGCAGGAACTAACCGTCCATCACCGCGATCACAATCACGATAATAATCCGCAAGATGGGAGCAACTGGGAACTACTATGCGTCTATTGTCACGACAATGAGCACTCACGCTATACCGATGCAGGCTACGGTGACGCCGGGCTTGAATCATCAGCAGAAGCCGCGACGCATAACCCGTTTGCCGAACTCGCCAATATGCTGAAGGACAAAAAATAAAATATAACCTGAATTATATTCTATAGTTATTGAACAAATTATCGTGGTATTCGATAAATGACTATTTATAGTTGGGGTTATTAGTGTTTGAAGTTAATGCTATATTATTTCTTTTGCTGGTCGAAGGGTTTGTTATTTTACTGCTTACTCTGGCGCTCATTTATGTTTTAAAAGTACGCCTGCAAAACCATAACAAAAAAGCGGTCGCCCAACTCGTATCGCAAGTCAAAAGACAGTCGAATCTCAGATTACAGGAAACCGGGTCATTTCTTCAGGAAGTCTACCGGCTCAATGATGAAGAGCTGGATAACGCGGTGAAGGAAATTGATCGTCAGGAAAAATTGTTTTATGGGAAAATTATCAGCCTGTTTCTTTATTCCGATTCGAAACAAATTACAGCATTGGATGCATCGATTGCAGAATTGATCAGTACCTACAAAGCCCTGAAACCTGCTCCTGTTACCAGGGAAAACAGCGAGGAACTGGATGCCGCGCTAAAAGAGCTGGAAACATTACGAGCCGACAAGGAAAAATTGCAGAAGAAATTCGATGAAACCTCGAAAACTCTGGACGGTATGGTGGACGAGTTCGGAAATATGTTTGGCGGGGGCTCAAATCACCAGCTCGATAAGGGGCTGGTAGTTGAGAAGATCGAGGTTAAAAAATAGCGGCGATACTTTCGAGCGTTTTGTTTTAAAACCGCCTTTCAACCGCATAATCAGCCAGGAACGTTAGCGCCTGTTTGTACTCACTTTCGGGCAGGGATCTTATGGCGGCTTTGGCTTTTCCAGCCTCAGCCTGCGCCTGCTGGAAGGTGTAATCGAGAGCACCGGTTTGTTTGATGATCGCAGTTATTTCATCGATATGATCGAGTCCACCCTGTTTGATTGCATTACGGACCAACTCTGACTGTTCGGGGTCGGCTTTTTGTATCGCGTAGATCAAAGGTAAGGTCGGCTTACCCTCCGCCAGGTCATCACCCACATTCTTACCCAGCTCTTCACTATCTGCACTGTAATCAAGCGCATCGTCCACCAGTTGAAACGCGGTGCCGAGATGCTTACCGAAATTAGCCATGGCGGCTTCTGTTTCGGCATCACTATTGCCGAGGATAGCGCCGATTTGGGTCGCCGCTTCGAACAGGCAGGCGGTCTTGCCGTAAATCACTTCGTAGTATTTTTCTTCGCTGGTATTCGGGTCGTTGACATTGAGTAGCTGTAATACTTCGCCCTGCGCTATGGTATTGGTGGCATCGGATAACAACGACATAATATGCATAGATTCTGCGCGAACCATCATTTGAAACGCCCGCGAATAAAGATAATCTCCAACTAGTACAGCAGCTTCGTTACCCCAGATTTGGCTCGCTGACTCCTGGCCACGACGCATTTCAGAATCGTCGACGACATCGTCGTGTAACAACGTCGCGGTATGAATAAACTCGATTACCGCCGCGAGTAATGCATCATTCTCGCCCCGATAGCCACAGCTCCTCGCAACGAGGAGTACCAGCATCGGACGCAGACGTTTGCCACCGCTGAGTATAATGTGCTGACTCAATTGGTTGATGAGGACGACATGAGAAGCCAGGTTATCGGTAATCACCTGATTAACGCGCTGCATATCATTTGCAACCAGAGCCTTCAGGTCTTCCAGGGTAAAACGGGGTTCGTCGAGTGCTGCTTCGCTCATTTGGTAAAACGGGGTGAATTAATTTGCCATAGTGTATCGCAAGAACGGCAATTTTCGATGGCTTTCGGGCTATATTTTTATAGCCCGATATTCACCATTCTATTAAGCAATCGAGCGATAGTAGTTAATCAGGATTTCTGCAACTTCGGGGCGAGAAAATTCCTTGGGCGGAGCGATACCATTACCGAGCATTTCTCTCACCTTAGTGCCCGAAAGCAATACAAAGTCTTCTTTAGTATGATCCGGCGCTTCATTCATCATCACCACGCGATTGAGCTTTTTCGACCAGGCGGTATGATCGGCGCGGAAAATTTCGATTTGCATGGCACCTTCAGGAACTTCGTCATCAAATATAGTTTGCGCGTCGAATGCACCGTAATAATCGCCGACACCGGCATGGTCGCGGCCAATAATAAAATGCGAGGCACCCATATTCTGGCGAAAATAGGCGTGTAGCACGGCTTCACGCGGCCCGGCATAAAGCATGTCGAAACCGTAACCGGTAACCATGGCAGAGTTCTCGGGGAAGTAGTGTTTGACCATGGTACGAATCGCATCGTCACGAACGTCGGCAGGAATATCACCCGGCTTTAGCTTACCGAGCAGCATGTGGATGACCAGTCCGTCACAATTCAACCGATCCATTGCTATGTGGCAAAGTTCCTCATGCGCGAGGTGCATCGGATTACGGGTCTGGAAGGCAACCACTCGCTGCCAGCCGCGCTGTTCGATTTCTTCACGAATCTGTACTGCGGTGCGGAAGGTAGCGGCAAACTCAGTTTCGAAGTAGCTAAAGTTTAGTACCTGAATTGGCCCGCTAATCGCGATTCTGCCCTGAGAGTTAAAAGCAGCCACACCGGGATGTTCGGGGTCGTTAGTGGCATAAACCTTTTCAGTCATCAACGCCATTTGTTCGTCGTTGACGGTTTCGATGGCTTCGATTTGCTGGATAGCGACAACTGGATTACCGTCAACATTAGGGTCGCGCAATGCGATGCGCCGGGCATCGCCAATCGCTTCGACCGATTCAACCAGGTTTATGATCGGTACTGGAAAAAACTGTCCCGAAGTCATTGTCATCGATTCCGACACAGCAAGCGCATCGGCCAGATTCATATAGCCGGTTAACGGATTGAAATAGCCGCCACCGAGCATAACTGCATTTGCCGCCGTGGCGGAGCTAACCAGCAACGAGGGCAAGTTTCCAGCCTCGGAAATCAAGGCATTGCGATCGTTCTCATCGTAGACAAATAAAGGGTTCAGGGCGTCGGAGCCGACTGGATTTATCATCATAACTTTCACCGGTTAATAAGCGCCCGACTTTAGCCCGAGCCTTTTGAGAACGCAATTCGTTCTACCTATACGAATATAGAACCTGTTTATCCACAATTAGCCAATACGTCATGCAATTGCCAGAGATGTTGCATAAATCCTGCGCCCATTCGCTCCCGGCCTGAATATTCCGTGATTTTATAGATTTTTAGCCCGTATTTTTCAGCCAGATTCCGACCTATCTTAGAAACACTGGTTTCGTTACTGAGTAGGCATTTCGCCGCCCCGGAGGCTAAACGTTGCTCAACCAGACTTAATGCCTGAATTCCGCCGTGCTGATCGTGCTCGTCGTTAATAGTCGCGACAGATTGAATATCGAAACTCGTTTCCAGGTGATGGAGAAAATCATGATCAACCAGATAACGCGGTTTACCATCGGCGATTAGCTCACGAGTCGACCGCTCCCATTCGTTGACAGCCTGCTTTAAATCCTGCTGATTGCGTTTAAAAACAGCCTCATGCTGTGGCTCAAGCTTACTCAAAACTGCAGTGATTTGATCGATTACACGGCCAAGCAATGCCGGTGAGTACCAGATATGACCATCCTGACCCGATAGACCCAGGGCAGGTAACAACTCCAGTTGTACGGTCGAGTCTCCAAGCAGATCGGGTAACTGTCGAAACCCGCTTTCGAACCTGCGGTCGATCCAGATGATCAGATCGGCGCGTTTGAGCATTCGAAAATGCGAAGGCCTGAAAGCAAAATGGTGAGCCGAGCCCTGATCCTTAATCAATAGTTCAGGTTCGCCAACACCCTGCATGATCGCCGCCGTAACACTCTGTAATGGCAGTATCGAGGTGACAATATTAACCTTAGCCTGAACCGGGAAAGCAAACAGGCATACCAAAATGAAAAAGAAGCGCATACGTGAAAGGTAGCAATTAAATAAGTTACGTTATAATATAACATTATGCCATCAAATAAAACCACACAATGCCTGGCCTTTGAGCATCATGACCATCAGCGTTGCCAGAGCCGGCTTCTATCGGCCGCAAAACAATTATGTCATTCGCAAAATATCCGCCTTACCGAAAGACGCGAGCAGGTGTTACAGATTCTATTGCAATCCCACCAGCCAATGGGTGCCTATGAAATCCTGGGCCAGTTAAATCAGAACCCGGACGTGAGTATGGTCGCACCGCCCATTGTCTACAGGGCGCTGGAGTTTCTACTCTCGGTCGGCCTGGTTCACCGTATCGAGTGCAAGAATGCTTTTATCGGTTGTGCACATCCGGGGCATGCGAGCGCGGCGCAGTTTTTAATTTGCAAAGGCTGTGAAAAGGTCGCCGAGCTCGATAACCCGACTACTTCGCTGCAGCAGGAAGCCAGCCAGGTCGGCTTTATGATCGATCATTCGGTAGTCGAAATTACCGGACTTTGCGCAGAGTGTCAGGCCGATGGCTGAACTGCTACTCAAGGCCAGCGATATCAGTTATGCGGGTAATTCAGGCAATATTCTCGATTCGGTTAGTTTCGAGCTTTATCGCGGCCAGATAACCACCATCATCGGCCCCAACGGGGCCGGCAAGTCGACCCTCACCAATATCGTCAACGGCCTGCTGCAACCACAGTCCGGCACCATCGAACGCATGTCGCACTTGCGCATTGGCTACCTGCCACAAAAGGTTTACGTGAATACCCTGATGCCGCTATGCGTCGAACGCCTGTTACAACTGACGCGCAGGGTATCTGAAACAGAGGTCGACCTGGCACTGGCACAAACCGAAGTTACCTATCTGAAACACCGGCAGGTGCAGTCGCTGTCCGAGGGTGAACTAAAGCGTGTATTACTGGCGCGAACCACGCTGGGGAACCCCGATCTGATCGTACTCGATGAGCCCACCGCCGGCGTCGATGTCACCGGTGAAGTAAAAATGTACGAACTTATCGGAGAATTTCGTAGTCGCCTGCAATGTGCAGTGCTAATGGTCTCGCATGACTTACACCTGGTGATGTCGAAAACAGATCAGGTACTATGCCTGAACCGACATCTTTGCTGCTCCGGTCTACCTGAATCGGTGAGCCAGCATCCCGAGTATCTAGCACTATTCGGCGATCAGGCTGCCGCATCACTGGCCATATATACCCACCAGCACGACCACGTACACGATGTCGCCGGGCATCATCATGACTAAATAATATGGCTGAATTACTCAACGACTTTGTAATTCGTAGCGTCATCGCCGGATTATTAATGATCAGCATCGCCGCGCCGATGGGCTGCCTCATGGTCTGGCAACGCCTGGCTTTTCTCAGCGACACCCTCGGACATGCTGCCGTGCTCGGCGTTGGTGTGGGGATATGGCTGCAAATGCATCCGATGATCGGTGTGCTAATCATAATCCTGGTTATTGTTATTTCGCTCAGCCGGGTCAGCAGTTTCAACAACGCCCTGTCCGAAACAGCGCTCGCCATCACCTCGCATACCGGCCTGGCCGCGGGCCTGATACTGCTCGGTACCATGCCCGGACAACGCGTAAACCTGGAATCAATCCTGTTTGGCGACCTGCTCGCGACCACCAAAACCGATCTCATCCTGATAGCCATCACCGTAATCGTATTGTTATTCCTGCTGGCCCAGCACTGGCGATCTTTCGTTGCCGTATCCGTGAGTCGGGAAATCGCCCAGGCCGAAGGTATCGAAGTACGCAAGGTACAGTTTTTAATGTACCTGATGATTGCGCTGCTGGTCGCAGTGATGATGAAGGTAATGGGCGTTTTACTGATTGCTGCCGTGCTGGTGATTCCAACCAGTAGCGCGCGGCTGGTGAGCCGGAGTCCAGAACAAATGGTGCTGATCAGCGCCCTTTTTGGCGCCATGTCGCTAGGTGGCGGCATGCTTAGTTCTTTTCATTTTGACTGGCAGACCGGGCCGGCGATTGTTTTATCGGCTAGTTGTTTGCTTTTGGTTACTTTGGTCTTGAAGAGATTGAGTAAAGGCCGGCACTAACGGGTAATATCCGCCACAGCTATAAATTGAAATGTTGGGAAATGTTGGGATTCGTTTCTTATCCCTACCTGCCGAGCTTCCCTCTTCTAATCCAGCGCCAGGCTCATTCCACAGCCGCCAGACTGGATTCCAGACGATTGCGCAACTCCCGCTCGTCTGCTGGTATGTTTGTGACCTGCAGTGGCTGACCATCCTGCTTCAGGAACACCGCCTGACCATTAGCCAGCTGATAGCGATTGGCAAACGTGCGCCCCTGCGGAGTTCCTAAATCGGCCACCACAAAATCAAGCCGCGACTCGTAATCGTTCTTGACCTGACGCAGGCGATTAAGTGCGTCTCCGCCGGTAGGCGAAAAGTTCTCATAGGCCAGAACCAGAACCGGCTTGCCCTGGCCAATGACAGAAAGATCGGCGCTCATGGGTTTTCCGATACCCATTGTCAAAAAATAGCCCAATGCAACCAGGACCACCAGGGATACGGCGGTCACCGCAATTTTTTTAACCATCGTCGTGCAGTCTCCCACGTTAAATGCGGCTGGCCAAACATCAGCAACCACCGCCAGCCAGCGTATTTTGACACCAGATTTACCACAATATGCCACGATTAGAGTAAGGAAATCCGCCGACAATAGAAAGGTTAACCAGTGTTTGATATATAATCAGCCGTCAGGGTTTAATATAAGGAGATCTCAAATTGAAAAAGGCATTATTCGCAATTCTCATAAGCTACGGCACATTAGCTTTTAGTTCAGAAATATTAGTATCTACAGAAGTTCATCAGAAAGCGACTACGTTTAAAAATATAGATTTGGCATCAAACCATTTTAAATGCGATGGTAGGCAATACTGTAGTCAAATGACTTCCAGGGCAGAGGCTGAGTTTTTTAATGAAAATTGTCCTGATACAAAAATGGATGGTGATCGGGATGGGGTTCCTTGTGAGAATGATTCCAGGTTTTGATTTAGGAACGGGCTTTGAGAACTTAAAGTGATCGCAAGGGGAAAGGTTTTAAATTGAAAATTATGGGAAATAGACTAGGGCTTATGTTTGGAAGG
>Ga0224506_10000972_pt1 | contig 21501 bp, 23 predicted proteins | sample SF_Jan12_sed_USG_2_FD_169108 | JGI IMG/M metagenome (GOLD analysis project Ga0224506, IMG submission 169108) | Sediment microbial communities from San Francisco Bay, California, United States - SF_Jan12_sed_USGS_8_1 | ecosystem: Environmental > Aquatic > Marine > Sediment | place: USA... | reverse complement strand
TATGTCTAATTGTAGTCATAGCCATAAAACGCCTAAACATAAGCACCTTGTGGCTATAACCACCCTGTTTATTCAAAGTACACCTTTCTTACTATTATATCATTTTTTAAATAAAAAGTCAAGAATATGTGATTTTATTTGTTTTTAGTCATTCTGCGCACGCAGTGTGCAGAATGACGCGTGAGATTGTATTTTGTCATGCAAGGTTGTGTGAATAATAAACGAGATCCTGAAATAAATTCAGGATGACATGAGGAATTTCGTGGTTTTCGCGTCAGGAAAAGATTATGACCTTTTTGCTTTTCCTCGTGCTGATTCGGTTAGAAATTGCTTGCGCAAGCGTACCGACAACGGTGTAATTTCCAAATACTCATCATCACTCATAATTTCAAGCCCTCGTTCAATAGAAAGAGCGATGGGTGGAGTCAAAGTAATATTTTCATCAGACCCTGATGATCGCATATTTGTTAGCTGTTTTCCTTTGGTTGGGTTCACAATCATCTCGTCACCTTTTGATGTGTTACCAATGACCATTCCTTCGTATACTTCTATGTTTGGTTTAATATACAATTGACCTCGATCCTGCAAATTAAACAGTGCAAAACCTAGGGCTTTTCCGGTTATCATAGACGACATAGACCCGACATGTCGTTTTGTAATCTCTCCTGCGTATTTTCGAAATCCCAATACGCGTGATGACATAATTCCCTCTCCTTTTGTGTCGATGATAAACTGCCCACGATATCCAAATAAACCACGTGTTGGACCGTCAAACGTAATACGAGCAGATGTTTCTCCGACCTCCATATTAATCATAGAAAATCCGCGCTGTCCTAATTTTTCAATAACCGTTCCCTGAGCATCAATTGGCAAGTCAATGGTTACCTCTTCGAATGGCTCTGATTTTACGCCGTCGATATCTTTGATAAGTACCTGTGGTTGAGAAACTTGCATTTCATATCCCTCACGACGCATTGTCTCCAACAGAACAGCAATGTGCATTTCACCACGCCCAAACACAGTAAATCCCTCTATGGTACGTGCTTCGCTGGGTGAAAAATCAACACGTAGCCCCACGTTTACCTCGAGTTCGCGTTCCAATCGTTCACGAATTTGTCTCGTTGTTACAAATTTACCTTCACGTCCAGCAAACGGCGAGTTATTAACAAGAAAATCTAATTTAATAGTTGGCTCATCAACGGTGATAGCCGGCAATGGTTCCGCACTTGAATCCTCGGCGATTGTCTCCCCAATAAAAATATCATCAATTCCAGCAACCATAACAATGTCGCCAGCAAAAGCCTCGTCGACTTCTACACGGTGAGTCCCCTCGAATGTAAATAGTTTTGTTATAGTTCCTTTTCGTGATTCTCCACCAGAAAGCCCGTCTGCTGACATAGGTTTTTTTACGGTAACTGTTTGTCCGTTTTTTATTATACCTTCGTATACGCGCCCAACACCCATTCGCCCCAAGAAATTATCGTAGGCTAGATTAAATGGTTGCATACGCAAAGGAACGCTTGTGTTGGCGTCGGCAGGTTTTACATGTTCAATAATCAAATCAAACAAAGGTTTCAGATCTGATGACTCTTCATCCATGGTTGCTTTGGCAATTCCATCACGTCCAATTGCGTATATTGTTTTGAAATCAAGCTGTTCATCATTTGCCCCTAGTTCCATAAATAATTCAAAAACAGCGTCATGTGCTCGTTCAATATTAACACCTGGTTTGTCTATCTTATTCAAAACTAGAATAGGCTTCAACCCAAGGTCAAGAGATTTTTTCAGAACAAATCGAGTCTGCGGCATGGGTCCCTCTTGGGCATCCACAATCAACAGAACAGAGTCAATTGAACGAAGAACGCGTTCTACCTCTGATCCAAAATCGGCGTGACCAGGAGTATCAACAATGTTGATTTTTGTATCATTATATCGAACAGATGTGTTTTTAGCGTAAATAGTAATCCCGCGCTCTTGCTCTAATGCGTTTGAATCCATAGAAAAACCCTCTTCGCTGGCACCACAAAATTCCAACATTTTGTCGGTTAGTGTTGTTTTCCCATGGTCAACGTGTGCGATAATCGCTATATTTCGTATGTCATTTTTCATATATTTCAAGAAATAAAAACGCCACCAATGGCGCTTTATCTAAGACTTTATATTATACAAATTTTAACATTTTTAGCAACCTATTTATAAAAACATAGTCTTTGTTAAACCTCTCCCCAGCTTTGAACGGAAAATGTCCCAGATGGGCCAGAGCTGAAATTGACGTCAATTAATCCCTGTTCATATATAATAGTTGCATTATTGTCCAATTTAATAGTTTCAGCGGTCGCAGCGGTCGCCCCAGCATTATTACGAAAGAAAATCGTTCCGTTCTGAGCATTCAGAATAACGGTTCCAACATTGTTATCTAGCGAAATAGCATCATTACCATCACAATTTACGTCATTAGGACACGAGCTGTTTACAACCAACATTATGTAACTCCCGCTGATTCCAGATCCTGCAAAATCAACATTATTAGATAGATGAGCATAACCATCAACCAATATAGCCTCTCCATCAGCCTCATACGAGCTGTCTAGACTTATGACCACATTGTTGCTGGCTTTTAGGTTCCCCTGCACCCAAACCGTCCCAAATAACGTCAAATCCGCATTGTTCTTTATCTCTAAATCACCAGTTATAATGACTGGCCCCAATGCTGTAACAGAGCTATCAATAACATAATCTCCGACTATTGTTGTCCCGACTCCTGCCTGAGTTTGCCAAACAAGTAAATCATCATCTGTGATGGGGAAATTCTGAGGCTCTGGATCAGTGCGCGAAGTATCACATGTTTTATTATTACCACTACCTGTCTGGCAATATAATTTGTCAGCAACAGTGACTCCGTTCACCGTATTTGCATAAGCGTCACCTATTCCATTTTCACCAACATCGTCAATCCCGTCTATAAGCCCGCTTGCCCCAGCAGATATTGCTGTGCCTGTTATAAAAGAGCCATTTTCTCCTAAAATAGGGCCATTTGCGTATACATTACCTATAACCCCAGCGTTACCCCCGATATCAAAACCACCAGCCCCAACCTGAACACCGTAACTAAACGAAAATCCATTAGTTGTTGCAATAGATGTTTGTATTTTACGTTGACGGCTGGATGTGTCGCCTAGTGTTTCGATTGTGTAATTATTTCCGCTGGTTCTCGTAATCGCAGTTGTTGCTGTTGTCCCACCCAAAGTTATAACCTCTGTGTCTGATGTCTGCATATTATTTTTTAGTCGATACACTACATCTTCTACCCCTGATTCTGCCAAATAATAACTAGCGTGTGATTTTTTCAGATCTTGAGCTGCAACTGCCTGCCGTGCTGTTGGAGAAACTGCCCCCATAACAGCAGAAGAAGAAACAACCAAAAAGAATATTATGGTGATTAACATTGCTTGCCCGCTATTTTTTTGTACATTAAAATTTATCATATTAATAGCTTCCTCTCAAAATAATTGTATTATAAAAATCTGCAGAGGTTTGGTCGCGTAAGTTTGTCTCCAGCGTCATTTCTATTTTTACAAATTCACTGGCTGCTGTTGTTCCATGCCGAAAAACCAAATTCGTAACATCGACATCGTCACTTAGCAGGTTACCCAAACTGGCGCCATCCTGATCCAAGGAAATCGTAGAACTAGAAACTGAAAAAGTTTTTGTTGTCGAAACATCATTTTGCAATGACTGAATTGCTAATATGCCAGGATTAATATCAAAAATGCTCGTATTTAAATCCACAGAAGCACCAGATTGAATTTCGCGCGTCATGCGCTCGAAAACATCAACAGATGACTGAGCCAATAATCTATGCACACGCGCTGTTGTAAAAGACCTCATTGAAACTACAACCCCTTGAACAACCACCACAGAAAAAATTGCAAATATTGTCAAATACACCAATGTTTCTATCATCGTTGCTCCATCATTGTTTTTTAAAAAATATTTTTTCATATAAATCAATCAGACAAAAAATCTGTTACATAAAACGAGAGTTCTTTGGACCCAAAACCAACATGTGAATCCCAAACAGTTTTAACAACAACCAACATGGTTTTATTGTCTGCTGTCCCAGAAGAAGCAATATCGTATGTTACATTATCGCGGTAAACTTGCCCCAGCGAAAAACTTCTTGTGAATATACCAATCGATGACGGTGTGCTGGTTGCAGACCACGCTCCGTCCACGAAAGACAGATAGTAGTCCGTATCATAGGCAAGACTAGATAAATTAACCCACGCGTCATCGCGAATTGTTTTTACGGCCTCGGCTCCATCTTGGAGTAAATATTCAACCTGGACGCTCTCCATTGCGAAACGGCTGAGCTTTATGTTCTGGGTAACTAAAACAATCATCGCAACAATAGCAACGGTAATGATACTCATCCCAACGATGACTTCTACTAATGAAAATCCTTGTTTGTGTTTTTGCAACATATTATTTTGTTACGCTTATTATCCCTGCCTGAGAAATAGTAAAAATCCTGGACTCAGATGTATCTGCGACGAGCCTCATCACAAAAGTCCCGTAGTTACCGACCGCTCCAGACACCCTATCAAAAACAATACTATTACCACCTTGTGACAGCGTTATATCTGATAGCTCTATGGATGATGGTAGTGTAATTTGTTTGTTGGTTGATAATGGTTCAGAGAATGTACCACCCTTGAATAATACAACCCGAGATGATTCTAGATATATCCCGAACGATGATGAATCCTCGGAAGCTATGGTTCGTGTTTTTGACTCCGAAAACAAAGAGACAATATCCGCCTGACTGTTGCGTAAATTTTGTGCATTCCTAAAACCAGAAAATGATAATAGCGCCATTGCTGACAAACCAGAAATAATTGCAATCACAACCAAAAGCTCTATCACAGAAAATCCTAATTTTTTTTCTTTTAATGTAAACATAATAATCTATGCCCCTATTGAATCAAGAATCGAATACATTGGAGACATCATGGAGACAGCAAAGAACCCGACACCTGCCCCCACCAACAACATCAACACAGGTTCTATTATTGTTGATAGATTTTTTGTTTTTGAATCTACTTCGTCTTCGAAAAACTCGGCAACATCCCCCAGCATATCTGACAGATTACCTGTTTCTTCTCCAACGCTAATCATTTCCCCCACCATGACTGGGTATAGTTTTATATTGTCTTTGAATACTTTGGAGAGCTGATCACCCTGCTCAACATTATGAATGGCGACGTCTATTGTTTTTTTATAATGAAAATTTTGCAATACGTCTTTGGTTACGGTTAGCGCCTGGTTGATATTTAAACCAGAACCCAATAATGACGCCAACGTACGTGTTGCCAATGCCGAGTTAAACTCTTTGACTATTGTTCCAACAATAGGAAGTTTTGTAGATAATAAATCAAAATGAGGTTGCAGTGATTTCATTCGGAAGATACTTACGGCAGATACAACAACACCAACCAAGACACCCAAAACAACAAGCGGACTATTAGAAACCAAATCACTGACAAAAACAACAGCCCGCGTTGTTGCTGGCAAATCCAGATCAAAGTCTTTGAATGTTTGAATCAATGTCGGCACCACAAAAATAAACATCAGCACCCCAATAACCATCATGGCAGACACAATAACAGATGGATAAATCATTGCTCCTTTTATTTTTTTACGCAATGCATATGTTTTGTCTAATTGTTTTGCAACCTCGATCAAGTTTCCAGGAATATTCCCCGACTCTTCCCCTGTTCTAACCATCGCAACAAAAACAGGAGAGAAAACTTTTGGATTTTTTGCCATACCACCACTCAATGATCCACCGCTGTTTATTTCTGCAATCAACGAATCCAACACAACAACAAATTCTGTCTTATCTGTTTGCTTCTTGAGAACCTCCAAAGAACGAGAAACTGTCAGGCCGGCCTGTAACATCCGAGACAGGTTTTTTGCAAAGACAACTTTGTCTTGGATTTTTACCTTGTGCAACATGTTATCCAAAAAAGGAATGTTTATGGATAAGTTTTTCTTTTTCTCTTCTGAAATACTAACCGGTGTTGCTCCAGTTGCGCGAATTTTTTCAATCGCAGATTCTTGGTTTTCAGCATCAATTATATCGTCAATGACAACACCTGTTGGACCTTGTGCTTTGTAGTGAAATTTTTTCATAAGATAAACAAGAGAAATTGTTAAATTAATTATACCAGAAAATAAAGAGTCTCCATGCGTACCTACATTAAAAAACTACCGCAGGGTAGTTTTTTAATGTTACTTTCTATTCTAATCAGAAATAACACGCAAGACCTCTTGGGTTGTGGTTATCCCCTGTACGGCTTTTATAATTCCATCCTCTAGCATGGTTATCATTCCATCTTTTTTGGATTGTTCCTCGATCTGAGCTTGTGTTCCCCCACCAGAAATGAGTTCGCGCATTGCATCGTCAACATTCAAAACCTCGTGAATACCAACACGCCCCTCGTAACCACTTTCGCAGTCTTCGGTTGGAATTGGTTTATAAAAAGGAATCGATTCCCAACCAGCCTCAGGTCCGACTATTTTTTCTTTTTTCATAATCTCTAGGATTCTATCCAAATCAGCCAGCTTTGCCAGTTCGGCTTTTTCTGAATCAGATAAAAAATACTGTTCTTTTGACTCACACAATGTGCGCACTAATCGTTGGGCTGTTATAGTTCGTAATGTAGACGCTATCAAAAATGTCTCGATGCCCATATCCGTCATACGAGGAATAACCCCAGCTGCTGAATTGGTGTGAATTGTTGATAGTACGAGATGCCCTGTCAATGACGCATTAACCGCCAGTTCGGCAGTTTCTGTGTCGCGAATTTCCCCAACCATCAAAATGTCAGGGTCTTGTCGCAACAATGACCGCAGACCACTGGCAAATGTTAATCCTATATCCGAACGGACCTGAGTCTGATTAATACGGTCAACCTGATACTCAATTGGGTCTTCGACGGTGGATATATTTACATCTGTTGTATTCAAAATATCCAACATGGTATACAGCGTTGTTGTTTTTCCAGAACCTGTTGGCCCAGAAACCAAAATCATTCCTGTTTTTTGACCCAAAGCTTTGTGAATATGTTCTAATCCAATACCATGAAAACCTAGCGCCTCCAAACTAAGACTGTGTGAATCTTCGCGCAAAACACGCACGACAACTTTTTCACCAAAATATGTTGGCAGTGTGGACACACGGAAAGAAATATCTTGACCTTCTACTTGTTTTTTAAATCGCCCATCCTGAGGCAATCGTTTTTCATCTAATCGCAAATCCGCTAGAACTTTTATTCTAACCGTCACTCCAGGCCCAACATTTTTTGGCAAGGTCATCACATCATGCAAAATACCATCAACGCGGTATCGAATAATCAGAGAATCTTCTTCGGGTTCTATATGTATGTCTGATGCTTTTTGGAAGATCGCATGTGAAATCAACGTGTCTACTATTTTTATAATTGGCAAGTCTTCGGCAATTTTCTTTAACTCATCAGATGACGCTTCTTTTGAGACATTCGTTCCCGATAATTGGTCTGTAGCTTCTTTTAATTGATCCTGGATAGAGCTGTCTGGTTTTTTTATAATTTCATCAAATTCAACACCTAGACTTTTGCGGTAATTCTCCAAAGCATTCTGTATTCCGTTGCTTGTTGCAATATGCAAAACAACACGCATTTTTGTAGTTTTTTCTATTGAGTCAAAAAGTCCCAAATTACCTGTGTCCAAAACAGCAACATGTAATTCCGAATCGGAAATACAAAAGGCAATTATTTTATGTTTTTTTGCTACAGGTTCTGGTATCTTCTCCAGCGCCTTTAGATCTATTTTTTCTTCAGATAAATCAACAAAAGGAACCCCTAGCAATTCGGCTTGAGCTTTTCGCATGTCAACTTCACTAATGCCATCTTGAGCTATAAGCAAATCAACAATAGAAGTATTGCTGCTTTGTGCTTTTTCTGCCAAAATGTCAAATTGATCTCCGGAAATTATTTTTTTTGCAACAATATAATTTTTTAATGTCCCAAAAGATGTGTTCATATATTACTACTATACCACTCAATAATATCAACCAGTAGTTAGAATCTTGTCTACAAAGACGTATTTGGTATTAACTCAAACAGATTATTATGTTTTATTAACCGGTCATCAAATTTCAAAGAGGTTTCCTGCAACTCTTTGCTCTTCAAGATAACTACCGTAGACGGGTTTGTTGATTGGTCAGAAAAAATATTCTCGTTCTTTATTTGCAAAAATAAATAACTATTTGCAAAAACCATAACGAACATTGCTATTCCAAAACCTAATAACAACAAATACCAGTGACTGAACTTGAAAAAATCTGACGATTTTGACAGCTTTTTGTTTTTTTTATTTTTAGAAAAAAGAGATATTTTCATATATTATGATTTGGTAAAGCCAACAATCTGGACTCGGAATATCCCATGCCAAGAAATTTCTTCGCTGTTTCTCCCTTTTGTAATTGACACGCGAGTCACAACAATTGGCACAGGTACTGTTTCCAGTAGCTGTAAATAATGATACACCTGATCCGCCGAGCCATCGACCTCTAGATCAATAAACAGCCCCCCATTTGAATCCACCGTAACTATTTCTGCATAAACACCAATCTGCTGAGCTTGCCTTTCCAAGAGCGTAAAAAAACTAGGTAACGTTTCTTCGGTTAAGATATATTTTTTAATTGCTTCTTGATCATTAGCTGTTTCCATGGCGATACGTTTTTGACCACTAACTATTCGTACTGTTTCCAGCTGGGCTTCTGCTTGAGATAAATCACCGGATGCTTTTATGGTGTTTTTTTTAATAAATAAAAATACCCCTGCATACCCAACAACCATCAGGATAAATATTATTCCTGTAATGACCAGATTTACTTTTGTTTTCGGAAACGGCAACATAATTATTCAAAAATACTAATACCCGGGGTTTTTGTAGAAAACGTAAAATCAATATCATGGGTCTTTGCAAGAAGAGAAACTGGAATTCTAAAGTCAGAAAAAAATGGCAATGTTTTCAGCTCGTCAGAAAATGCAATAAGATTTTCACGTGTATCAGCCCTACCTTTTATCGTAACATTGATTTGTCCTTTTTCTGTTTTTTTACCTCGATCTGATTCTTGGTTTTCTTCGAAAAGAATTTCAGATATATCTATAGAGGTATCAAAAGAACCAAAAATGCTAAACAGAGGTTCAAAAATATTTTTGGATACGGCATCAGAGCGGTCTTTTTCAAATAATTTTAATCGCGTATTTGTTTCCCGCAAAGACTCATTCAACGCTAGAGTTTCTTGGAAAGAGCTATTTTGATATATCTCTCTTACTCGGTCTACCTGCTCTTTTCCTTTTAATCTCGTTGTCACATAAACAGGGGCAAGTAAAATAATCCCCACAAAAAACACCGTTGCCCCACCACGCAAGACAAGAGTCACAGCGCGCAGGAAATATTCTGCGCGAATTTTTTTCTTGTTTTCATTTTTGTTTAAATCAATCATGGTCAAATTGTGCCAAGGCAAGCCCTATTGCTGTAACGTATGTTAGTGGCTGCTCCAGTGTATCTTCTCCAAAATTTATTTTTTGCAGATTACCATCAAAAAACCTTCCTCGGTTAACAGACAGACCTAATTGCCCACCCAAATATTCTGCTAATCCTGGTAAATAAGCTCCGCCACCAATCAAAACAATTTGATGTTCACCAGCAGGGAAACCACGGTGATCGACGCAGTATTGTTGGTGTTTGACAATATCCATGGCCAATTGATTGACGTGTTGTTCTAGCACAGAGATGTATTCTGAATCAGAACCTAGACCTTGTTTTTGTTTCAACTGTTCAGCTTCTTCTGTGGATTTTCCAGATATATTTGCAATCTCTTGCGTTAGAATATTTCCCCCAAAGCCTACATTAGAAGCAAAAATAACATTATTATCGTAAACAACAGAGATAGTTGTATGCACGGCTCCGATATCAACCAATACAGATTGATTGTGGCTATTTTGGTCGAACAGTGTTCTGGTCATGGCTTGGGGGCCCAGCTCGAAACTGAGCACAGCAAAACCTGCTTTTGTTATCACTTCTAGATATTGGTCAACAACCGATGCCATAATTGCATGAACCTGTATGTGGTATACATTTTTTTCTTCCGCAATAAGATTGTAATCAAAGACAAGGTTGTTTTTTGGAATTGGGATATGTTCTTCTATTTGAAAAAAGATTGCTTGTTCTATTTCCTTGGAAGATACTTTTGGTATTCGCAGATCAAAAAGATGAATTTGGTCTTCTGGTAATGCGACACGTACAAAATCACGCTTGGTTAAGGCTTGAATTTCATGCAAAACTTTTTCGACTTCAAATTTGCTGGTTATAGCCCCCTGAGTTATTGCATTTTGAGGTAATGATTTTTTACCAAATTGTTTCAGTACATTTTTTTTATGGGAATGTACAATTTCTGCGTATTTAATACTGGAATCAGAAATATCCAAACCGATAGCTGGCATGAGCATCAGCTCTGGCGGTGGAAAATATTTTTTAAGAAACGTTGCCATGTCATATTATTATACATCAAAAATTATTATCCCTCTCTTGTAAATAGGTGGTATACTTTTAATAGTCTTTTATGCATATTAATAAATTTCTTAATTCTGGAATATTTTCTTTCAAAAACATACTCATTGGCTTTGTTATATTCATTATTTTTGGTGTTATATTTTTTACAATAAAAACACCAGTAGATTTTAACTGTACTAATTTTCAAGTTGAATGTGAAAAGGTTGACGCAAAACACGACGATGGGAAGTTACACCAGTGTGAGGATGAAATCGACAATGATGGAGATGGATTGATTGATTTGGCTGACCCTGGATGTGATAACGACAATGACAACAAAGAAACAGATCCAAAATTAAAACAATGTAGTGATGGAATTGATAATGATGGTGATGGGTTGATTGATCTTGCTGATCCTGGGTGTGGTAATGCAAATGACAACGAAGAAATCGATCCAGCGGCAGAAGTATCCGAGAGTGCTGGTGGCAAAGGTGTTGGTGTAAATACAGGGCCACAAAATTGTCCACGGTATGCCCCAGATAGTAATTTAATTTTGTGTAATCAAGAAACTATTGATGCTTTATTTTTAAGTCAGTTTGTGGCAGAACACCCTTCGGAAAGTGAAACCCATCAAGGTCCACACACAGCAAATGTATATCCTGATTCCTCCCCCTATTTTAAAAAATATTTATCTCTTGGTGACATAGACGATGACAGCCACAGTGTCTCATTGTTGCAGGCGTATCTAAAACTTCATGGATTTAACACTATGCCTGTGGATGGAATTTTTGGAACTCTTACTTTTAATGCGTTGGTGAGCTGGCAAGAGCTATACAGCAAACAAATCTTGGCCCCATGGGGAATCACAAAAGGCACAGGATATTTCGGGCCCACATCACGATTAAATGCAAATCATGAATTAGGGTTTCATGATACTGTCATTGTCAAAGATATTGAAACAACTTGTTGCAAACCAGATTCTCCCGCCCATCTTGAAAATGAAGAGTAAATAAAAATAACCCAGCATAAAGCTGGATTATTTTTATTTTTGGGTGACTATCGGGAATCGAACCCGAATTGCCGGTACCACAAACCGGAGTAATAACCGTTATACCATAGCCACCATGTCGTGAATTACCATATAAAAATCAAGGTAATACTGCACAAGAATACAACAAAACAGCGTTTTATTCAAGTTTTATTTTGATTAATTAGGAAGAGATATTATATTCTCTGGAGCTATGATTGGTAGAACTTCGTTAAAATCAAAATAAGATATATTCATCTCTGTTGATGTTTCCTGTGGAATAATTTCATATAGAGAATATTTACCAGGTAAATAGGTTTCTACATCAATCCATACGTCTACTATCATCTGATAGTCTGGTGCCACTGTTGCAATTTCTGGAATTTGACTAAACTTTTCTATAGCCAAATCTGATAATGGAGATTGTGCTCGCAAATGATAATAAGATAAACCGCTGTCTTTTTCGATTCCAATAAAATCAAACTCTGGTGCAAACTCAGCATACCCACCATTATTAAACAGGTTTTCGCCCTCGTCCATATTTTCACCTTCTACCCAACTTTCATCTGGTAATTCAACATAAAAAATACCATCAACCTGTCGCGACGAAGCCCCATTTCCCGTAATTGAATCTGTAATTATTATTTCAGAAGTGGCGGGATTTTTTGTGTAACTTCCAGAAATTTCAGCCTGACCTGATGTTTCTTGATTCTGAAGAGACAGTGTCTTTATAAAACCGCTAAATGAATATGATGACACATTAGCTATCGCCTGCTCTGATTTGGTAAAAATTTCTGACACAGATGTTAAATCTCCGTATGTAAATTCTTTGGAGTCTATACCAGAAACGGGTGATTGATCACCCGTTAGCGGAAAGTCTGGCAGAAATTCAAATATTGGTTGTAATCTAGGGGTTGCCGAGAAATTATTTTGCCAAGCCCCAACCAGATAGGCGGCTGCAAGTAAAATAATGATGAACAAAAATTTTATTAGCTTTCCGAAAAATCCACCGTTTGATTTTTTCATCTTGGATGACTTAGAGGTGTCTGCTGCATAAATCTTTTGCATTTCTTTTTGAAGCGGTTGATTTGCTACAGCAGGCTTAGGTTGAAATGGTTTTGGAGAGGTTACTATTGGTGCTGTTTTTATGACTGGTTGTTGTACGTGCGTTGTAATAGGTTGCGCTGGAAAAAGTGGTTTTTTATCAGCGGTTGGCTGTTGGTGAATGTCATTTGTTATTTTTGAAACTTCTTTTGCCAAAGGAGACTCCTGTGTTTCTGGTTTTTTGATATTCATATCAGGAGCAGAAACAGGGGCTTGTTTTTGTATGTCGCCAACAGGCATGTCGTATTTTACCAAGGGCTGTGTTGCCGGCTGAGCTGGTTGGCTTGGTGCTGGCTTTTGCATCTGAGCAGGAGAACTAATATCCGAAAGACTTGGCTGAACCTGTGGGTGCGCAGAAAAAGGTTTAGGGCGAACTGTCTCCGGTTGAGTCATTTGTGTTTTTTCTATATTGGGTTTTGTCTGCAAGGGGTTACTTGCAACCATAGGTTGCATTGGTTTTATTTCTGGAGCAACGAAAGGTTTTGCTGGGTGTGTGTCCATAGCTGGATTTGCCTTGATGTTTGCCTGAGCCTGCTGATTAGCTGGGTGTTGTATGATTGGCTTTTTTATTATATTAGCAGAATTATCTGTTGGATTTTTCTGTATTCCAGAATCATGTTTGATAGCCCCAGATGATACATGCGCATCTGTTTTTGCGACAACGGGCTGGGAATAATTTGGCTTTTTGGCTTGTGCAGAAAGATCAACAACTGGTGGTGTGTTTATTTTTGCAAAGCCTTCTTGGATGTCTTTTTCTAGCCACCCGTTTGCTTTTAGCACATCAGTAATAACCTGTTGTGATTTCCCTGCTGATTTTTCTTTTGTAATATATTCTATAAGTTCTGGCGTTGTCATATGTTATTAGTATAACAATGAACGTGATTGATTCGGTGTGTAAAAGTCTGAATCTCAACATTTATTTATAGGTAATTAATTGAGCAATATCATGGTCGAAAAATTTTTACTCTTTCCTTTAATATAAAAATCATCTAAACTATCATATATTAAAATATTTATCACAGGGGTGGCTGGAACAGGTAAAACTTCTGTCTTGGCTGAGTTACAAAAATACGGCTTTGTTGTCATCGATCTTGATGCAACTGGATTATGTCGATGGAAAAATAAAGAAACGGAAGAATTTACAGAATACGGGTTACAAGGAAAGGATTATGACTGGCTACAACATCATGGTTGGTATTGTGATGTAGAGAAACTCAAGATACTACTATCTTGTATCCGAGAAGACAAGAATGTTTTTGTCGGAGGAATAGTAGAAAATCTTTATGATGTATCTCAAGTTTTTGATAAAAAATTCTTACTCTCAGTGGATAAAAGCATTCTCAAGGAAAGATTACTTACACGAACGAATAACCATTTTGGAAAAAAACAAGATGAACAACAATTCATTATTGAATCAAGCGCCAAAATATCAGAAAAGTTACTGAATTTTGTAGAAATATCAAGCAACGATTCTTCACAAAAAACCACAAAAAATATCTTAAAAGAATTAAATTTGTAAAAAATTACTAAATCCAAAGCGTCTACCGGCCCCTATCGAACGAACCAGAATTTAAAAACGTAATGAGTGTCCCACAGGGATTTTTCAGAAGGCTAACGTAGTGCCCCCTGAAAAATAACGAGTGTAGTTTTAGAAATTCTGAGAGAGTGAGATACAGGCCTTGGGTTTTTGTTTCTTTTTTGCCAAGAAAAAAGAAAATAATTAAAAACAAGATCCCCGCCTGCGCGGGTATGACGTTTGGGAGTTGGTGGTTTTGTATATGAGATCCTCGGGTCTGCGGAACGTAAACGTTCCTTGCCCGAGGATGACAGGGGGAATGTTTAGCGCCACCCCGCCTTTCAGGCACCCCTCGCTCCGCGAGGAGGGGAAGAAATATAAAGTTTAGTCTTGGTTTGTACACACATTGTGTGAACATTATGGGCACAACAAAAAACCACCTTGCGGTGGTTTTTTAATTTTTTATTTATTCGCTTTTTTCTTCTTCTTTTGATTCCTCTGCTGCTGTTGCCTCGTCAGTAGTCGCTTCTGGAGCTTCTTCTGGTTCTACAAAGTCAGGAGTTTCAGCAAGTCCGGCTTCTTGAATTTTTTCTAGATCATCTGTTGATGTTGTAAAGTCCAAGAAGTTTCGCATTTTGCGACGGATTTCGCGAGCAACCTTTTCACGCAAGAAGTAAAGTTTTGAACGACGTGTTCGTGAACGACGAACGACTTCGATTTTTTCAAGTGACGGTGAGTATAGTGGGAAAATACGTTCTACTCCAACTCCGTTTGATATTTTGCGAACAGTGAATGTTCCACCCATTTCGCGACCATGTTTTCGAGCCAAAACGAGACCTTCGAATATCTGAGTTCGAGTCTTTCCTTTTTCTTGGATTTTGATATGAACACGAACAACGTCTCCTGATTTAACATCAAGATCGCGACGATTCATAACTTCTGCTGGTGCTAATTGTAGGCCGGTAACTGTTGTCATAATGGAGTAACATTAGCACAAGTGGCAGAAAATGGCAAGAAAATGTAACTATTTCAATGCATCAACCCCTGGCAATGTCCCGTGCACCAAGAATTCCAGCATTGCCCCACCAGCAGTTGATACAAAACCGAAGCGACCTTCTATACCCTTTTTAGATAATACAGATATTGTATCCCCCCCACCGACAACAGAAAAAGCATCGTGACGAGCTACAATATCAGCAAATTTTTCTGTGCCTCCTTCGAAATTATCACTTTTCCCTAGTGGTCCATTCCAAAACACAGTTGCAGATTCACGAACCAAAGTTTCCAGTAATTTTAATGACTCGGGACCAATGTCTACTATTTTTTCATGATCATCAACAATGGTGTCCGTATGAACGTGCCCATTAGATAAAACATAATCCTCTGGAATAATAATATCGTCGCGGTTTATCAAATTGCTGACATCTGCATTTTCATCTATTGCAGATTTTCCAACCTTGTGACCACGTCCAACTAAAATTGGATGAGCCAATGCGCCACCAACAAAAACATAGTCAGCTATGTTTAAAAATTTCTCTATCAATGGCAGTTTTGTATCAAATTTAAGACCTCCTAATACAACCAACAATGGATGTTGTGGATCCAGCATTTTTTCAAGATTATCCAATTCGTCAGAGAATTGTATCCCCGCATACGAAGGCAAAAGTTTTGGTATTCCGGTGACCGATGTATGGTTGCGGTGTGACACTGCGAAACCATCATTCACATAAATATCAGCAAGCTTGGCAAATTCAACCGCCAATGATTCGTCACCAGACTCTTCGCGTTTATCTTGGCGTACATTCTCCAGCAAAAGAATAGTTCCGTCCCCCATCGCCGACACCATTTCTGTAACCAAAGGCCCTGTAACCTGTGGAACAAATCCCAGTGTAATATGTTTTTGCAGATAGCGATAAATTGGTTGGACACTGGCCCCATCTCGACCCAAGTGTGTAACAACAATTACCTTGGCTCCTTGATCCCGTAAATAAGTAATAGTGTGCAAGGCGCGTTTTATACGCCAAGCTTCGTGATCATCAATAATACCGTCTGTACCTATTGTGACGTTCATATCAGCACGCACCAAGACACGCTTTCCTTTTATATCTGTTATTTCATTTATTCGTGGAATATTCATAATTATTTTCCCTGTTCCTTGGCAACTGTGTTCGCAGTCATCAACATGCCCCCAAACTGTTTTGCATCCAAGCTGGCTCCCCCAACCAACACTCCGTCTATTCCTCCCTCGCGCAAGAATTCATCTATGTTTTTACTGTTTACTGACCCACCATATAGAACAGGGATATTTTCAGCAAGAGCTGGTGAATATAAATCTGCGAGAACTTGTTTTATAAAAATAACCATCTCCAAAGATTCGTTCGGTGTTGCCGACCGATCAGCATTGGCCCCAATAGCCCAAATAGGCTCATAAGCAATAATCATTTTTTTTAACATTCCCGATGACAGACCAGCAAATGTTTCTTTTATTTGACTGCGTAACCAATCCAGATATTTATGCTCTGAATCGCGCTCTTGTTCGCCAATACACACTATTGGAATCAACCCAGAATTTCTAACAGATTTAATTTTTTTATTTATATTTTCATTTGTTTCACCAATTGCACGACGTTCCGAATGTCCCACAATGACATATTGCGCGCCAATATCTGCCAATTGTTCTGCGCTGATATCCCCAGTAAAAGCTCCTCGTTTTTCCACGGCGCAGTCCTGTGCCCCCAACAAACACCGCGTTGAACGTGCCCCCTTGGCAAGGAGAGCCAAATGAACATATCCAGGACACACAATGGTTTGTACGTTTTTTTGCTTGGCTGCGTGTTTTTTTGTGGCGGCATAAAGACTGCTGGCACCCTTGAAATCAATGGGGTTCATTTTCCAGTTTGCTACCATCCATATTTTATTGGGAGAATTCAAATTCCTTTTCATGCAAAAATTGTACCATATTAAAAAACCGCTTTGAAAATTCAAAGCGGTCTATGTTTTTAAACAATAACACTAGATTATTGTTTAATGAATGTTTTTGTACCTTGCTGTCCTCCATTTTGAAAGGAAACAATGTACATCCCAGGTTTTAGCGATGAAACATCAATCGATGTTTTAATTGTGCTTAATCTAGAGAAATAAATCACCTGCCCAGCAAGGCTTGTGATGCTAATTATTGCATCAGCATTACCTGGTAAGACAATATTTAACTGGTCAGATACCGGGTTTGGATAAACGGAAATGTTTATCTTTTGTTTGTTTGGAGTAAAAATCCCCACCGTCAAAGATGAATCTTTTGACAGGATCAAACCATCTTCAGTATAATGAAGATATACATTTGATCTATAGATCCTCCAACCGGGGGTCACCATACGGGTGCTAAACTCGTACAGCCTACTTATCAAAGTATCAAACTTTATCGGGTCTGATATATCAACAGTATCATAAAAAATTTCTTGATACCTCACAACAAAAGAATCTCTACTGTTGCTAATAATCGGTGGATTTACCATGTAGGATTCTCCATTATTATAATAATTCTTTTCGGTTTCAACCGAAACAACAAACGTATCGGCAAACGGTGATAAATCCGTTTGTAGGAATACTTTTGTTTTGTCGAAAGATATCTCACCTGTGGTTGTTATTGTTTGTGCCTCAAGAGCATTCACGACAACAAAGCAGATAAAAAAGTATAATATTTTTTTCATGGTTTATTATTTTTTTGTAAAGAATAGATGTCTTATACAATATAATATATGAAATTTTATTTATGTCAAGCTTCTTTGTTAATAAATAAAAAACAGCTCCCTGGGAGCTGTTTTTTATTTATTAAATTAGAGGTTGAAATGTATAGCTCTGTTCTGATGATTCAAAAAGTGTTGCTTCGGCACAAACTAAAGTAATATTTTCTAATTTATTGTTACCGCAACTTACCCGTCCGTTTCCTGGAGTATTCGCACTCCCTATCCATCTAATCGTAGCATCTCTCAATGATCCCCCTAGACATTGTGCACCAATATTAAGCATGATTGGGTTGCTTGTCGGACATGATATACTCTTGCTTTTTAAATCAATAGTCCCGCTACTATTTGTTCCATAGCTAATTCTTTTAATTTTAATTTTTGGTTGAGTTTGGGGTACTGCCGCCGGTAGACTGGCCCAAGTAGCATTACCACTACCATCTGAAGTCAGAACTTTTCCTGACCCTTGTTGCCCATCTAAATATTTTAATTTTGAACCTGAACCAGAAATAACGGTCGTACCGTCAGCTGCAACATGGAAATTACCACTGGTGCCCGAAACATGCAAAGGGATCCTGGACCCATCCCCCTTGATTCTTACTAAAATTTGATTGAGAGGGTTAGCTCCTATACCCAATGAAATCCCATTATTCTGAAAGAATCTATCCCCAATCCAGTTTGTTCCATTATGTCGCAATGTATACCCATCTAACCCAGCAGGTAAACCACCCGGCCACTGACCAATACACCCACCAGCTGGATTTGTACCGGGTAGACAAAATTCATTTGCATAAGATTTGTTTACATGAGCATTACCAAAGACGAAAAGGTTTTTTAATGCTCCGGATGAACCAATAGTTAATTGACCTAGTTTTGTTTGTGGAAATCCACCAGCGTTAATTGGTTCTGGTGTGTTGTCGTTTGGTGGCGTTGCTGTTGGGCCAGTCCATTGTGCAGATACGTATACCACCCCACCTACTAGCAATACCGTAATGAAGGCTAGTTTAATAAAAGATAGAATTGTTGAACGATTTGGAATTGTCATATGTATATATTTTACAATGGTAATGGTCAAGTGGTGGTGTGGATTAAAAATAAATTAAATTTCTTGGAATATTGGATTACCCAACGGTGTTCCTGGATTTACAGATGTTGTACATGCATTTGGTGACACATAGACGTCATCTGAAATTGTATTGCCATCAATATCAGAACATCGAACACTGTATGTGTCATTCACAGGCAACCCAGAGATTCTTCCGTACAGCTGATTATTAGCAACGGGCAAAGACAAGCTATATCCACTATCACTACTTTTATACAAAGAACAACTGCTTACGTTTTGTGCAAAGACGACCATTTCCACGGAGGCCAGAGATTCACATGCATATGACAGTGGCGCCAAGCTTGGGCTGGTTGGTGCATGTGTAATTGTAACAGTATCAACAGCTGTCCACGGACTATTTATTGGTTGCGCTGTGTCGTAACATCCAATTTCATATGTTGTTGGATTTTGTGGAACATTTACATTAAACACGCTGGTTGCCGTACCGTTTGCGTTTGGAACAGATACTCCGCCATTCCAATTCGTAACGCTAGAAATAATAGAGTTGTTTATATCAATTGTCGCCGCCTCGCATGATGTAAAATTGGTTCCGTTTGGTGTCCAGTATTGCAGTTCAACAACATCAGATGGCCCATTAACAACCAAAGGTGTAGCCGTAATTTGAATACCAACAGGGGTTGAGCCTTGGTGGTTAACGACAACAAAATCATTTGCCAAAACACCACCGGCTGTCTCACAAGCTATTTCATATCTTGTGGGGTCAGTCGGAACAGTAACACCAGAAACTGTTATTCCCGCTCCACCTGGTACGGGGGTGGTAACCCCACCATTCCAAATAGGTATAGTAACGGGGTTTCCTTGGTTGTCTATTGTTGTTGCTGTACACGATGTAAAACTAGAGCTAGACGGAGCAGAATATGTTAAATCAGTGTAATAGTCGCCATTGTTATCCGGAGCAACCACCAAAGGATTGGCTGTTATGTTCACTATTGCGGTGTCTGGTGTAATCACCACGTTCACAAAATCCACCCAACCTATGACGTCATCACCCCAGGCAAAACCATCTAATGAACCAGTTGATGAATCATAAGTTACACCCCACCCATTACCAGACAAGGCAACCCAACCATCCCAACCATCAGATCCAGCCCCAAGAGTTGGACTATATGTTGCAGGGCAAGGATTTCCAGGTAAACAAATATTATAGGTGAAACCATCATTCTCGCCAGGGGCCACACCCCCAACAGCACGTACCCACCCCATCAACTGTGCCCCCTGAATTTCTGCATTCACCGCAGTTGTTCCCACTCCACCGAATCCTGGTGGAAAACCAGGAAAACCACCAAACTGAATCCACCCAATATTGTCAGACCATGCGTAACCTGTCAGCGTTTGGTCTTGGTTGTATTGCACACCCCATTGATTCGAACCACAGCTACTGGTGTTTTCACAGTTAAAATCAATCCACCCGATATTATCAGACCATGCGTATCCGGTCACAGGAACAGCCGGCGATTGCGCATGAACAGGGGCTAATGGTTCCCCACCATTACCGCCAACCAAAACCACGGCGAAAATTGCAACTACCACCAATATTTCTGGTCCTATTTTTTTTGTAAAGCGCATTAAAAATTTCATATAAAAAAGATCTTGTTGCTATCGATTAAGGGACTCGAAAAAAGTTTTTGCTTGTGCTTGTTCCTGCTCGTTGGATGTTGTGGTATTTTCACCCCCCGAAAGAGCCTGGAAAAATTCAACGCGAGCCTCTTCTGAATCTGGATTGTTTGTATCAGCCTCTGAAAGAGCTTGAAAAAATTGTTCGCGTTCCTGAGTTTGCTTTTGTTCTGTTTTGTTTTTACTGATCACAGAAAATAAAAGCAAAGCTACGACAACAACAATAACCACTGCGAGAACGGTAAAAATAATTACAGCTGTTCTATCTGCATAATGAGCATGGCGATTTCTAGGTTGTTTGTTCATATTAAAATTGTATCACGCAATGGTAACTGTTTTATTGTTTGCACCTGTGGATATTGACGATTTAACCCAACCATAGTATGATACCTATGTCGTAAAGCTCCTATATCAGGGGCTAAATTTTTATCTGCAGAATGAGAATATTCTCGTTACGCGGATAACGTTTATAAAACTTAATACACAATTATATATATGTTGGATTTAAAAGTACTTCATCAAACATTACAGCAACTAGAAGAAGAGCGAAATATTAGCCGAGACAAAATAATAGACGCAATCGAACAGTCCTTGGCGGCTGCCTACAAAAAAGACTTTGGTAAAAAAGGTCAGATTGTTCGCGCTCAGTTAAACATGGAAACAGGTGATATTGATTTTGAACAAGTAAAAATTGTTGTCGATGACACCATTGTAAAACCGGCCTTAACAGAAGAAGAAATGGCAGAACACGAAGAGAAAGAAGCAAAAG
>Ga0224506_10000971_pt1 | contig 21503 bp, 19 predicted proteins | sample SF_Jan12_sed_USG_2_FD_169108 | JGI IMG/M metagenome (GOLD analysis project Ga0224506, IMG submission 169108) | Sediment microbial communities from San Francisco Bay, California, United States - SF_Jan12_sed_USGS_8_1 | ecosystem: Environmental > Aquatic > Marine > Sediment | place: USA... | reverse complement strand
TTCCTCCGCTTAGCTCGTTTGGAAAAGCGTCTAAGCGTTCATGCAGCCTGACCATTTCGAGTACTTCGTGTCCTATTGTATCTGCCTTTTCCATGTCGAAGCCTTTCACCCTCGGGCCATAGATCACGTTGTCCCAGGCGTTCATGTGTGGAAACAACGCAAAAGTTTGGAAGACAAACCCTATATCCCTATCTTCCGGCGGGACATCGTTAACAAGCTTGTCTCCAATGTAGATTTCACCTTCATCCGGCTGAACTAACCCCGCAACAAGCCTGAGCATAGTTGTTTTTCCACATCCGCTTGGGCCAAGCAAAGAGAAATATTCTTTATCGTGAATGTGGAGGTTTATGCAATCCACAGCAACTATTTTTCCGAATGTCTTCGTCACGTTAACCCAGCGGACATCAGGCATTTGATTTTAGCCGCCCCTCGTTCTCAGTTTACGGCGAGTTAATGCGTAATGATCAAGTAGTATATTAAACATGCTAGTATCCCTCTTTCCGTCTAGTAACTAATCTTAAAACTAACAATATCATGAAAGACAGCAGTATAAGGAACCCACAGCCCAAACCAATTTCCGCTCTTGTCACTGGTGCAGTATTGGGATTCTCCATATATGGTATCACCCAGTATTTCGCCAGTAAAACTGGCGCTGTTTTAAGGTTGCTTACCACTAATGTGGCTCCAGTTTCGCTTACACTTCTTGTGAATACCATGATTGCACCGGAAAACATAGAATATTTTGTCAGTGGAAAAATTATAGTTCTAAATACACCTAACGGTTTTGCCCCAAGCGTCCTTGCAGCTTCTTCCAGTTCTATGCTTGTTCTCTCTATAGCCGCTGACATCGCCCTTACAAAGTAGGGATAAGTGATGGAAAGGTGCGCAAAGATAAGCAGCCAAATTTCCGGTATGAATGCGAAATTTTCCTTCCAGAAAATGGCAAGGGACGCTCCCAAGGCAACTGAGGGGACAATTATTGGAATATTGACGAGCATGTCTAAAACTGTTGAGAGCCCCTTTCCAACTTTTCTTCTTGCTATTATGATTGCCATAGGCAAACCAATTACTATGTTTATTAATGTAGCAACAATCCCCACGAAATAGGATAGGGTTATGCTTTGCCAATAATCTCCCCAAATACCAGAGCCACCTAAGGCTTCCGGCAAGACACCTGTAAAAACAGCTTCAACCGCCGGAACAGCGACGAAAAGAGATGGAATAAACACTATGATGAAAAATATTAAAAGCGTTATACCGTTTCTGGAAGATACAATCATGGAACTGCTCAATTTTCTTTCAGTTGCCGGCCAGACTTTCCTAACAGAAATTTTGAGCCTAGGTTCCAATAACCTGATTGTTACAAATACTAGGCTGGAAAGCACTATCAGTATGGAGCTAACGAAGACTAGCGGACCTTCCTGACCGAGTCCATGATATTTCTTTATAAATATTGGACCGTGGACGAATGCTCCCGCAACCATCATCGTTGCCCCTGTTTCTGAAAGCGATCTTGCGAAAGCTAAAGTGAATGAAGCTATCAAGGAGTGTTTTAGTATGGGAAACGTGACGGTTCTGTCCGCTGTAAGCGGTGCTGCGCCCAAAGTTCTGGCTGCCTGTTCATATTCCAGCTTGTAATCAAGCAGTGCACCAACCATCGTCCTAACTACTACGGGAAATGAAAAAGTGAAATGAAGCAGGATTACTAGGAGCCAGCCAGGTGAAACAAAAGGAGCTCCAAAGAGCGAGGATAATCCTCCGGGTTCGCTCCAGAAGATTAGCAGTGAATAGCCAAGTGTGGCTGTTGGTATGATGAAGGGAATATCCGAAAGGGTATCCAAAACGTTTAGCCATCTCGATTTTCCCCGCGTGATCATCCATGCCATGGGTATACCTACAATGACATCTATGAATGAAACGAAGAGAGCGATCGCAAAGGATGCAGCGATGGAGTTCAAGGCTTCTGACATGAGTTCTGGCTGGTTCAATACCTCTTGTATCGAACCCCCTTTGATGATTATGCCTAAAACTGGCGGAAGCAGAATCAACGTGAAAAATATGATTATCGAAAGCATGTAAATTGTGTTCTTTATTGATGTTTTCGATGAAAGTTTGTCTAATGCTTCGGTAATCTTGGGTTTAGGCAAGTTTGTTCTTTCCGCCTACATTCCGTTTTCATAACTCTTAACGTGGCTTTCCTTTTTTCACTCGGGTTTTTAGCTCATAAGTTTTCCGCACAAGAAGTTGTCAGTTCGCCCGTCGAGTCATATCACAGCAATAAGCTCTATTGACTCTATACTTCATCATCCTAAATGCAATGAAGCGTGACAGGACTTAAGGCTTTTGCACTGTGAACTCTATCCTTTCAATACCTTTACCCTTTGAACTTCTGGATAACAGCCGCGCGCGCATAGGCATCTTCGCAAAAAAGCAGATGTGTAGGAGGGATTCCGGTCAAATCCAGTATATCTTTCCCACGCATGTAATCTTCAAAGTACTCTAGTATGCTTAGAACTGTTTCATACGGCTGAGGAAAACATAATACGGCTCACGTGGAAATTATGCGCTAAAAGTTAAAGGTGAAACTTATGGATGTTCTGGAAGCCATCAAAGGAAGGAGAAGCATAAGAATCTTCAAAACTAAAGAAGTTCCACCAGAAATTGTTAAGAAGCTTATTGATGCTGCGCGATGGGCTCCTTCCGCTGGAAACATTCAACCATGGGAATTCATAATTGTTCGAAAACCAGAAATCAAAAGAAGACTTGTTGAAGCCGCTCTGGGTCAAACTTTCATTGAAGAAGCTCCTGTTGTGATTGTTGTTTGTGCAAATGAAGTCCGTTCCTCACAAGGTTACGGTGTGCGCGGCAAAACTCTATACTGCATACAAGACACAGCCGCCGCCATACAAAACATTCTCCTAGTTGGTTACTCGCTTGGGTTAGGCACATGCTGGGTTGGCGCATTCAGAGAGGAAGAAGCAAGAGAAGTATTAAAGATTCATCATGGAATAAGACCGGTAGCCATAATTCCAGTTGGTTATCCTGCTGAGACTCCTCCACCTCGGAGTAGAAGACCTATGAATCAAATAGTCCGTCATGAAACATTTTAAGGAAGCATCTCTAGGGAAATCAGCCATTGAAAAACTTGCAGATTTGCTGACAAAGCTTGGCAAAATGAATTTTAATATCTTCGTATTTGCATTGTACTGATGAGGTTTAAGAGTGAAATACGTCGTAATTGCTGAAGCTTACGAGAAGATTGAAGCTACAACAAAAAGGTTGGAAATGACAGACCTCTTGGTTGGCCTTCTCGAAAACACACCAAAGAAAATAATCGACAAAGTCGTATACCTAACTCAGGGCAAAATACACCCAGACTTTGTTGATCTTGAAATAGGCATAGCTGAGAAACTTGCAATAAAAGCCCTTGCCAGGGCTTCTGGAATAAAGGAAAGCGAAATTGAAGAAAACTTAAAAAAGACTGGAGACATTGGAGAGGCCGCCCAGAAATTTATAGCTGATAAGAGACAGGTAACGTTTTTCCAGCAATCCCTAACCGTTCAAAGAGTCTACGGGACACTCGACAAGATGGCTAAGGCTTCGGGCTCCGGTGCAGTTGACCTTAAAATGGCGCTTTTGGCTGGGCTTTTGGCTGATGCAGCTCCTAAAGAAGCCAAGTACATTATGCGGACAGTCACTGGGAACCTTCGTTTAGGCATCGCAGACATGACTGTTCTCGACGCTTTAGCAACAGCCTATGGCGGTGGAAAGGAAAACCGCGGATATTTAGAACGCGCCTACAACGTTTCATCGGACCTAGGAAGAGTCGCAAGAATAGTTGCTGAGAAAGGGTTAGAAGGTGTTAAGAAATTTGAGATCTCTGTCGGCGAACCCGTCAGGCCTATGTTGTGTGAAAGGCTTTCTTCGCCGGAGGAGATACTTGAAAAGCTCGGAGGAAAATGTATAGCCGAGTACAAGTATGATGGCGAAAGAATACAAGCCCACAAAAAAGGCGGGGAAGTTGCCCTATTTTCCAGACGCTTAGAAAACATTTCAGGCCAGTACCCAGACGCAGTTAAGCTTCTTAAGAAGTATGTGCAAGCAAAAGACGCCATCTTAGAAGCCGAATGCGTAGCTGTAGATCCTGACACAGGTGAGATGAAACCTTTCCAGGAATTGATGCATCGTAGACGCAAGTACGGAATTGAAAAAGCCATGGAGGAATATCCTGTATCTCTATTCATGTTCGATGCACTTTATGTTGATGGTAAAGACCTAACTCTAAGACCCTATCCGGTTAGGCGTCGAGCACTTGAAGAAGCGATAGAAGAAAGCGACAGGCTGAAAATTGCCAAATACATGGTCACAGGCAACGTGAAAGAACTGGAAAAATTCTTTCTCGAAGCCATAGAAGACGGTTGCGAGGGCCTAGTCTGCAAATCCGTTGCAGAAGATTCAGTTTATCAGGCTGGAGCCAGAGGTTGGCTCTGGATAAAATATAAGCGAGATTACAAGAGTGAGATGACCGACACTGTGGATTTAGTTTTGGTTGGCGCCTTCCACGGTAGAGGAAAACGTGCTGGAACGTATGGAGCATTTCTTCTGGCAGCCTACAACCCTGATAATGACGCTTTTGAAACTGTAACGAAATGTGGAACAGGTTTCACTGATGAGGACTTGGCGAAATTGCCGAGGATTATGAAGAAACACGCTATTCCTCATAAGCATTCAAGGGTGCAGTCGATGGTTGAAGCTGATGTGTGGTTTGAGCCTGCTACTGTGATTGAGGTTCTGGGAGCTGAAATAACGCTAAGTCCAATTCACACCTGCGCGATGAATAACGTTCGGAAGGGGAGTGGATTAGCTATTCGGTTTCCACGTTTTACAGGTAATTATCGTCTTGACAAGTCCGCTGAAGATGCCACCACCACAATGGAAATAGTGGAGATGTATCGTAATCAGTTAAAAAGGATCAGCGAAAGTTAATTTTGAATTCGTCCTTACTTCAAGAGAGCACGCGTTTTCCATTCATGCGTTTGCATTTCACACAGTGGCCAGACTTTTCTGTAGATTGGTTGTGGCTGTGGATTTGGGTGTGAACCGTTGCGGCTGAACTTACGAGCTGCTTTCCTTATGCTAAGCTCCTTAGAAGTAATCGCATATTCAATTTTTGCTTCTTCCTTTTTCAATTGCGTGCGCCGTTATGTTTCGAGCAGCCGTTCTTATTTTCCTTTTTGAACAATGTAAATTTCACGACTGATATATTTTTAAGTGAGTTTAAGGTGTATAAAAAGGGAAACAAATGGAAAGACGATGGGTTGCCAAAAACGTTGACTTAGGACTTCTTGCCAATTCAATTGTTGACTTCCTTAAGACGTTGGATTTTGAAATTATCAGTGGGGAAACTGTTTCCGAGCATGCCATTTTCGCAGGTGATTCGCCAAATTTTCCAATAGATGATCACATTTCTGTCACGATTCAAGGAAAACCTGAAGATTTTGTCGTAAAAATGGAACTCAATGATGGCAAGAAAAAGCGTTCGTTATTTGTTTCTCCCCTTTTGATGTCGCTTATCGGAGCAGGTTTCCTTCTATCCAAGAGATTTAGATCTGAAGAAGCATGGCTAAAATTGGAAAGAGAATTTTGGAGACACCTTGAAAACATCGTTGTACAGTTAACTGATTCATCTAACCCCATGGCTGATCAATAAAACTCAGGAGTACTTTCTTAAACTGGAGAAAAAATCATAAAGTTTTTCTGTTTGTTTTTGGGCTTTTTCCGATATTGATTCTACATCGCAGTTTGTATTGGCGCGCGCGATTCAATTAGTCCTTAGATGGAGAAAGGTGAGCTGATAACGATTGTGCAAACGTGCTGAACTCTCCAATAAATCTCTTTTTTGTAAGTGAGATATTGTAACTTTCGAATGCCATAGTGATGAAAAAGGTAAACACTGCCGCTAAGATAGGAAGAGTCCTGATTGTCGAATATGATAATTCTAGAGTTATTAAACTGAATACCCAAGATAGAACACCATAACAAAGCAATGCCATGAGAATAGCGAATACAGAACCTGCGATGTATTCCTTGGAAGAGTCAAAATTGAAATGTACCTGGCTTCCTCCATTTCTTCTTGCCACGGTAGCCTCTACTCTAACATATGAAGGCCAATTCTGAGAAAAGCATGATCTGATTTCTGCTCTAATGTATGAAGGTTTATTACAAGCCAATATTTTTACAGGTGTTCCAGCGAAATAATCCATTATTGAACGAAACATTTCTTCCTGACTCATGAATAAACTCATTTTGAACACCTCAATAGTAGAACTCGGCAGGAGAGAGCTCACCGACAGGATAAAAATAAAGGAGTGAAACCAGCGAGGTAGCTAGAAGAACGGCCGATATGACAGTCATCGTTTTTTTGAACCATTTACCTGATGAGATTTTCATAATCTTGACTTCCAAATGCTGTTTCCTTCTGCAATCATAGTGTTATTTCAAATTTATAAGATTGTCTAAATTTCAAAATATAGGCATGTGCGCGAAAGGTGGACATCAGATCTTCCAATTGCTTCGCTTACAGTATGTACTTACGTGCTGCGCGCGCGAAAATGTCCAATAAGGTTTTTATAACCCATTTGTTCTTCCAGAAGAAGGTCCATAAAAATGGTAAAGCAAAAAGTGACGAGACTCTTGAGGTTTGTCAGTTTCGCTATCACAGTATGGATTCTTTGCATTGCCTATGCAGTCACTAGTTTAGGCGATTGAGTCTTGCTTTTTCTATCTGAAATCTCAAAGCATCAGATAGATAAACGGAATCCCTTATTTCTTTAGCTTTAACACCTGCATATATGATTGAAAATCTTGGTTTTTGCGTTGGTTAGGCTATATGTCTAATGGAGCTTCGATGCCCACCTTTATGAGAGAGGTTATTTTCTCTGACGGAGGAAAACCGAAAACTTCGCTCTTAACTTTTTTGGCAGCAAGCTGAATTATCACGATGACAAAAGAAAGCAAGAGTGCGACAAAATAAGGAGCCAACGGGGCAAAAAACACAGAAACGGGGAACGTTACTCTAACAAATTGAGCAAACGTCAATAAAGCTGCGGGTACAATGTAGGGTAACGTTATTGAAGAAGCAAAAAACATAATTGCTAAGAGAAGATAGTACACGGTTAGCTTTGGCAGGGTCTCCTTCACCAGAAACAATGCTGCCAAATCGCCTTTTCCTAAATTAGTGCCGTTTTTAACTGCTTTTAGAAAAGTATCTGCGTTCCTGTAAATTTCAATGGTTTCTTCAATCATCATTAAACCAAAGCAGATGATGAATATGATAAGACCTAAAACGAGTTTCATCTCAATAATTTTCATAGTAAGAAAAGGAAAAATTAGACTTCCAACTACAGCAAATAGAGGTAATATGGTAATAAAGCTATGAATTATTTTTCTGCGGTCTGGGTATGGGTTGAAAACGTTGAAGGTTTTGTCAAAAACGTTGACAGACAAATCCCTGGGAAGTTTTTTTATAGCACGAGACTTCAAACGGAAAGACAGGGAAAAAACTATGGACAAGCAGCTCATGATGAAAAGAATTAAGAATGACACCAAGAATGGGATATCAGACTGAGAGCTACCGATCATATTTTCCATCTACTGCTTCAAGGTAATTAATCATAAAGTTTCTAAAAAGCTTGTCTAAAATCCCATTTCGTGCGCGCGGCACCGAAAGTTGAGAAAAACGGTGAGGCTTGGCGTTTCATTTTCCGTATGAGGTTAAGGCTTTAAGTTTCGTGTGGCCTATAGTCTTTCTGGGGGGCGGTCCATTGGGATTTGGGTCTTGGTTGGGAGACTTCAAAAATGAAATCGGGTTCCGCTTGCGGCCTACCCTGATGGAGTTCCAGGTTGTCATGCGGAGGGTGAGAGGTGATCCTCTTTCTCTTGTTGGAGCAATGATCGTTCTATTCTTCATGATGGTTGGTCTGCTAGCTCCACTGTTGGCACCGCCCTCACACGGCGTGGATCCTTACATCTGTCCGTATGATGGTCCGATGATAGGTGAGCTCAAGATTTATCCTCCGCCTTCTCCTCCGAGCCCAGAACATCCCTTCGGCACGCTGCAAGGGTTTGACATCTACTATGGATGTATTTGGGGGACTAGAACTGCGTTTCGTGTGGGCATTCCAGTCATTTTTATTGCATTAGCACTCGGCCTCTTAATCGGATGCACGGCCGGTTATGGGAGAGGCTTAGTCGATGAATTGCTAATGCGGCTTGCTGACATCTTCTTCGCCTTTCCCGGTATCCTCCTTGCTATAGTTTTAGTCGTAGCTTTACCCTCTGAATGGCAAATAAATCTTGGTCCCATACGTTTCGCTGTCACTTTATCGCAACTAGATAAACTCGTCTTGGCTCTTGCTTTGGTTGGTTGGCCATCGTATGCCAGGGTTATCAGAAGCGAGATGTTGAGAGTCAAGCAGGAAGATTACGTTGAGGCGGCTAAAGCCATCGGCTGCTCTGGTTTTAGAGTACTGGTCCAGCACATTCTCCCAAACTCGATGTATCCCATCTTGACGATGGCTTTCCTTAACTTTGGGAAAACTGTTCTCTTCGCTGCGACCCTGAGCTTTCTCGGCTTTGGCCCTGAAATAGGTTATGCGGACTGGGCAACCATAATAAGCCATTCGAGAAATTGGATTGTAACTGCGCCACAAGATCCTTTCAGATTCAGTTTCACATGGATTACACCCAGCATGTTTACATTCGCCCTCATTCTGGGGTGGAGCCTACTAGGCGATGCACTGAGAGACATATTGGATCCAACGCTCAGGAGAATATGATTATGAGGCTTATAAGTTACATTGTTAGGAGGCTTCTGTTCGCAATACCAACATTGCTTGGATTGAGTCTGATCATATTCTACACGACAATGTTTTTCCCACCTCGGCAAAGAGTCAGACTGTTCATATCAGAAAGTCAATACCAGAATCCGCGGGGGCCCGATCCTGTGCCTGCGCTTATTGAAAAATATCACCTAAATGATCCATTCTTAATTCAGTACACAACCTGGCTGAGGGAAGTCCTGAGGGGCAACTTTGGCTATTCCCATTCGTATAACAAACCTGCAGTAAACATTATTCTGCGGTTTTTTCCGGCTACCCTTGAACTCATCATTTTCGCTGCGCCAATAACCATCTTTGGAGGCTATACGCTGGGTGTCCTTTCTGCAAAACGAGCCCACAGAAAAGGGTTGCATGGAGACATTGTCGATTATGTAACGAGAACCATAACAACGATTGGGTATTCATTACCATCGTTTGTGCTTGGTTTGTTGCTACTTGTAATCTTTTACCTCGTTCTCGGATGGATCCAACCGGGAAGGCTAAGCATTGAGCTGCAGACTTTTGTTTCTTCTCCAACGTCAGGATGGGTCAGCTACACTGGTCTTCTAACGATAGACGGTCTGCTAAACGGCAGGCCTGATATAACCTTGGATGCGTTGAGACACCTCGTGCTTCCAGTCATAATATTGGTGACGCAAAACTTGGCAATCCTTACGAGAATTACACGCTCAAGCATGGTCGGTGAACTTGTTAAGCCCTACATGGTCACAGCAAAAGCGAAGGGCTTAGATGAAGAGAACGTCATTAGGCATGCGAAAAAGAATTCTCTAATTTCCGTTCTGACTGTTTCAGGAGTATTGTTTGCCACCATGCTAACCGGCGTAGTTGTGACAGAATATGTATTTTTGATAAGTGGTATAGGCTCTCTAGTCGTCCATGCTGCCTCTAACCTTGACTTTGTACTCCTAGTTGACGTTTCCCTCCTTTTCTGTGTCGTATTCATGCTTTTCAGTTTGATAGTTGATATAGCCTACGCATACATAGATCCCCGAATCAAGCCATAGTCATTAAGCGGTGAAGAAGGTCATGAATAGCAAGAGTCTCAGTGTCTTTACGTTGATTTTCCTAGCGGTCAACATCTTGAATGGTGCAGGCCCATCGCACTTAATGAACCAGCTTGGAGTGAAATGTGCATATATCGAAGAAGTCTACTATCCGGAATCTGAAATTTATCAAACATCTGGGAATGTATGGAATTTCACTGTGGATCTAACAGTGCAAAACGTAAATTGTTCAGGGGACGCCTCAGGCCAGGCCTCGTTTTTCTTCAAGTTCTACCGAAATGAGGAAATTTGGTGGAACGAGTATGACAATTCAACGTATAAAGTCTGGCAGTGCAGTGTGGGTCGTATACAGCGACGTAGTTATAGATTTCTTATCCCGACATGGACGGATCCGAAGGACTATGACTTCAAAGTTGAGCTGTACTGGTATCATGAGGATATCTTTGATCTTCAGGATGCCACATGTTTTACGATCACTTGTGTGCTCCTTCTAGATCCTAGACATCAATTTGTGGTCGCCTATTTGAGTATTTATTCATTTGTCATCATTATTCTGTCTTTGTATCTGGTGGCAGCAGGCCGTATCAAAATTTCAGCGAAAAGGAGGAAATCTATGTTATGTATTTAGATGTTTCTGAGGAGGCTCTTAAAAGTGGCATCAGGTCTAATAGGCTTTGCTTGATAAGATTTAATCATTCGAGGTGGTTGTTTTGTCGAATGTGCACGTACGAGTGAATCGGTGTTTCCTCTTGTTCTTCTTTGTTTTTGGGTTGTCGCAAGTCATATATTTTTTTACTGCCAGTGAGGTTAACGATGCTGTAAATTTGATAGTTAACATTATCTATGTGAGTGCGTTTGCCGTGTTGGTCAAGAAGGAAGGTCTTGGTCTTCGGGAATATGGGTTGTATTGGCCTAGAAACTATGAGAAGCACATATTTACTGCCGTACTTCTTGCGTTTGTTTATTTCTTTGTAACAGTATTTCTAGCAGGAACCCTTATAGGTTTTCAGGCTTCGCCCTCAACTCCGTTCTCTAGCGTTCCGTTGGAAATAATAGTGACTTTGCTTGTAGCCTTTGCTGGTGAAAGCATCTTTCGAGGGTACATTCAGGGAAGCCTTGCAGAGGCATATGGTTTTCCTCTAGCTCTGTCTCTTAGCTCCTTGATGTTCAGTTTGCACAGGTTTCCATTGCCTTTGATAGGAAGTTTTCATCTGATATCTGGAATTGATACGGCAATATCCCTTTTCCTCATGGCATCTTTCCTTGGTTTTTTCTTCGAAAGAACAATGAATCTTGTAGGTCCTGTAACGTTTCATGCAGTTGTCCTTTTATTACTTCAACTCACGCCTCTTGCAGCGATCAAAACTGAATACGCGCTGTTTTTTGATGTTATTGCTTACATCTTCTTGATAATCCTGTTGAGGGTCGTAGTAGTGAACGAAACTTGATTGCTGAGCCTATCGTTTGTCAGAAGTCAAAGAAACAATTGACCAATTGTCACAGATGATCCTATTAACATTGCTCCTAAAATCATCATAAACATTCCTGTTCTCAATTGTTTCTTACGAGACTTTTTGATATCATTGTCCCTTTTCTCTTCTCCATAATCGCGCCCTCGTGGATGTCTCGAAACTCTCAAGAACCATGTAATCCCGGATGCTAGAAATGCGCCGATTGCGAAGATTATTGCTCCTTCAAAAAACAACAGGTCGCATGTTATAAGTGTTTGTGACCAGCCAAAAAAACAGCCGTGCAGAAGTGATGTCCATACTCCAGCTGCTAGAAAATCTGAGATGAGTATAAGTAGAAAAACAAGAACGATATTTCTAGTGCGCTTTGAGATTTTGAGATGTTCTTTTATTCTCGCCATACTTTGTAACCATTCAATAGTTAGGAATTCGAACACACTTTAATTCTTTCTGACATTTGGTTAAAGAATCAATGACTCCGTTTTGACTTAGAAGTGTTTTCGGTTCTATCTGGTTTGAAGGGTGTTATTTTTGGGCTTTTGAGAAAGGGTAACTGTCGACTATTTCTATGTTGAGATCTCTTGTGTCGGGATGCAGCTGCCTCTTAAAAACCTAGATTGGTGAACATTTGGCGTAAACTTTCATCGTCTGACCTCGGTGGCTCAAATGGGCGGAGAAAAGAGTATGGTGATCTTTCCTTCAGCCTCGCGGGATGCTACTGTTATGATAACAGGAAGCATTCCGTCATTGTTTATTTCTGCTACGTAGCCGTGTGGAGACGGAGCTTGTAGCAAAACTGGTTTGGACTCATTTTCAAGAATGTCCTCAAGCTCTTGGAGATCTGCCATTGCCCAGCTTTTGATAATTACGTTATGTGCGTCTCCACCGATGGCTTGAAGCTGAAACGATATAAAACTTATCTTCCACATGTTCTCTTCGAGGGGTTCGCCGACTAAAACTCGGGCGTTGAGGACGTTGAAATATTCTTCTGCTGGCTTTTTCTGCATGTCTTGAGGACTATGGGACTGAATGAAATATATAGCTGCCGCTAGAACTATAATGATACCTGCGACAAGTGGCAGGATCACTTTTTTTTTATTGCTCTTCTTTCTTCTTTCTCTTTTCCTTACCATCTTCTCTTAAGAATAATGTGGAAGGGAGTATTTATTGCTAACTTTTATCTTCCTATAACTCTCATCCCTACAATAAGATGTGACATACCTTTATGGCGGAAATAGTCATTCAAGTACTCTTGGATTTCGCCTTTTTCAACGTCTCTTCCAACAAGGATTCGACGGATTTCGCCCTTTTTCGGTCTGCTTATAAATTTTGGCTCAATGTGGCGGGAAGGCATGTTATATTTTCTTGTGATTTTTATCCTAAATCTTTCCAATCCGTGCACTGGACACTTCATTTCTATAATGAAGTCCATGCCATTAACCGTGTTTAAATAAGACTTCCTTTGTATTTAAGTCTTGTTTTTCTCCGTTTTGGCGCATATAGTACGCAATAACATCTCAGCGGATTGCCTTAGAAATACAAGTTTTTGAGAGTGATTATATATTTTGAGAGTGATAATATATATCGTAACCTGTCTTTTTCGTGAATGCCAAGTTATCTTTCCATGAGGTGACATGCCACAAAATGTCCATTTCCTCTGTCGATCAGCGGAGGTTCTTCTTTGCTGCAAATCTCCATTGCGAAAGAGCATCGTGGATGAAATCTACAGCCAACCGGAGGATTGATTGGGCTGGGGACCTCTCCAGTGAGGGGTGCAGATTTCTTCCTTTTGGTAGGGTCGGGCACTGGAATTGAAGAGAAGAGTGCTTCAGTGTATGGATGAATAGGATTTTTGAAGATTTCTGTGGTTTGTGCAAGCTCCACCACTTTACCGAGATACATGACTCCAATTCTGTCACTTATGCACTCTACAATGCTTAGATCATGGCTGACGAAAAGATATGTGAGGTTAAATTCTGTTTGTAGCTCCCTTAGTAAGTTAAGTAGTTGACCTCGGACAGAAACATCTACCGCTGAGGTTGGTTCATCGAGCATCACGAATTCAGGATGAGTTATAAGTGCTCTGGCCACGGCTATCCTTTGTCTTTGTCCTCCGCTAAACTCGTGTGGATATCTGTAGAGGTGTCTCTCGGTTAACCCAACTCTTTTTAATGTCTTTATTACCCCTTCTCTGAGATCTCTGCCCTTCGCTAACCCTTGCACTTTTAAGGGTTCTCCAACAGTGTCCTTGATAAGCATTCTTGGGTTAAGGGATGTTGTGGGGTCTTGATAAACTATCTGCAATCTCCTTCTAAGCTGTTTCAGCTTTTTTCTTTTGAACGTCGCAATGTCGTGTTGTTTTCTGAGTTCTTTGAGCCTTTCGGGATCGCGAGAGGGACTCGAACTTTCTAGTTCCTGTATTTCATCAATTATCTTCCTTGGAGCATCAAGGTATATACGGCCAGCTGTAGCTTCAAGTAATCGAATGACCGTTTTTCCAAAAGTTGTCTTGCCACATCCAGATTCTCCCACTAGGCCAAAGGATTCTCCTTTGAAGATGTCGAGGGTTATTCCATCCACAGCTTTGACGTCAGCTATCTTTCTCTTGAGTACTCCCCCAGTTAGTCCATAATACTTCTTCAGGCCCTCTACATGTATGAGCGGTTCCATTTCTATCACCTTTTATACAAGTGGCACATAACAAGATGTCCTTTTTCAATTTCAGCGACTTGTGGTTTAACCAACGCGCATGTTGGCATAGCTTTTGAACATCTCGGGTGATATCGGCAGCCCTTTGGCGGGCTTATCAGAGCTGGCACTTCTCCTCTTATACTTTTGAATTCTTTTCCTGGACGGGGAATAGCTGCTAGTAGGTCTTGAGTGTACGGATGAGACGGTTTTTTGAATATCGTGAAGGTGTCAGCTACCTCAACTACGTTTCCAGCGTACATGACGGCAACACGGTCGCATATTTCGGCGACCACTCCTAAATCATGGGTTACGTATAGAATCGAGGATTTCATCTTTTCCTTTAGCTCTCTAATTAGTAGAAGTATTTGTGCTTGAATGGTCACATCAAGGTTTGTTGTTGGTTCATCTGCAAGCAGCAAGCGCGGGTTACATGACAAGGCCATAGCTATTACGACGCGTTGCGCCATGCCGCCGCTCAACTCGTGAGGATACATGTCCACAACCCTTTCAGGGTCAGCTATCTTCATTATCCTCAGGAGTTCTACAACTTCTTTTCTAATCTCGTTTCTAAGTCTACCTTGATACCTATTTATTATGGGGATTTTCGAAAGGGTCCTCAATGATGGTGATTTCGGTTTGTTCATCATTTTCTCGTATATCTTTTTTTCGCAGTTGTATATGAACCTCTTAAGCGTGTTTGCTTCTGGAATGTCTCTTTCGAGATTCTGAAGCACTCTCTTGCACATTTCCTCTCTTCTGTGCAACAATAGGGCTTCTCCAACTTGTTGTGTAACCGTGTATACAGGGTTTAGGGCTCCTCTCGGGTCTTGGAATACCATAGAAATGTCTTTTCCTCTGATGTTCATTAATGTTCTGTCATTTTGCTTCAATAAGTTGATTGCTTTGTCTCCCGCATTTAGCAAGATGTCTCCCTTTTCGATTGTGCCAGGCGGTGGAACCAAGACTATTATCGAAAGGCTTGTTACTGATTTTCCGCACCCTGTTTCGCCGACAAGTCCTAAAGTTTCTCCTTGTTTTAAAAGTAGGCTGACACCGTCTATAGCTTCGACAACTCCTGCATATGTATAAAAATTCACGTACAAATCTTTGACGTCTAAGAGATCTCCGCTTTCTATAGTCTTCTCCATTTTATCTCCTCCTTAGGGTTGGATCCAAAATATCTCTGAACGCATCGCCAAGTAAATTCCATCCTAGGACAAATGTGAATATGAATACACCCGGATACGTCCATGTGAACCAATATCCGAGTGGATCCTGTGCATTCTTATATATGAAACCTCTTGAGAGGCTTATCATTTGTCCCCAATCCGCGTAACCTGGGGGAGGGCCGAGCCCAAGGAAGCTTAATGCAGCGGCAGACAAGACTATGGCACCTGTGTCCAGAGACGCCATTATTACAATTGGATAAATGGCGTTGATTAGAATGTGCTTAGTTATCACCCTGAAATCGGAGCAACCAACGGCCTTGGCTGCCTCAACGTAATCCTCTTGCTTGACTCTAAATATTTCACTTCGAATAACCCTAGCATAGGATGGCCAACCAACAAGTATCAACGCTAGCACGATGCTGTCCAAACTGGGCCCCATAACCGTAACGAATGCCATGGCAAGGAGTAACCCGGGGAATGCCCAAACAATATCGGTCCCGCGCATTAGCAATTCGTCAATAATTCCGCCGTAGTAGCCGCCAAGGGTTCCCACTAAAAGGCCGATTATCAAGTTTCCTGCTACTACTATGATCCCTATACGGAAAGCTGTTCTAGTTCCCCATATACATCCATAATAAATGTCGTATTGCCATTGTGCCGTGCCGAACAGATGCTCTGGACTTGGAGGTTGGGGTTCGGAGAACCATCCGGACCTTGGTAACCTGTAAGGATTATCTTGTCCTTCCGGAACACGTGCAAGTATCGGGGCTAACAACGCGATAGCTACGAAGAAACCAATTATTGCAATACCAGCAATTGAAAGCGGGCTTTTCTTTATTCTGGTGATTACGAATTTCAATTCCTTTATTGTGGGCGATTCAGATTTCGCTTTCATCTGTCATCCCAGCCTTATTCGTGGATCTATGTATGCATATGCTACATCCACTATCAAATTGACAATTACGAAGAGTACTCCTGTGAACAGCGTGAAACCGAGTACTCCAGCAATGTCCGGAGGTGGCAAGGCCATGTGAGCTGCATACGACCCTAGACCTGGAATACTGAAAATAGTCTCTGTTATCACGACCCCGGTCAACAGGCCTGCACTCAACATTCCCGCGAGGGTGACCACGGGAATGAGAGCGTTTCTTCTTGCATGCTTGTTAATCACCTCTTTTTGTCCTAGCCCCTTCGCCCTAGCTGAAACTATGTAGCCTTTAGTGAGTGCCTCCAGCATGCTTGACCTCATTACTCTCACTATTAGAGCTATTGATTGTACAGTCAAGCTTGCAACAGGCAGTATCAGGTGTTTCAACGCGTCGACAGTTATCCAAAGCTGTCCGTTGAGTAAGCCGTCAATCGTGTTTAGTTTAGTGTACCTCGTAAATGGGGGGGTAATAATGAAGACCGAAGCGTCAGGATTCAATCTTCCTGGGCCAACCCATCCCAAAGCAGCATAAAAAATTGCGAGTAGTAGTATACCGAGCCAAAAGGATGGAAAAGACCAGCCGATGATTGAGGTGACCCTGGTTACGTGATCGATAAGTTTATCTCGATGTACCGCGGAGGTCACCCCCAGGGCTATACCTGAAAGGATGATAACCGGAGCGGCAATAATCGTGAGTTCAATAGTGGCAGGAGCCCTGTTGATGATGTTCTGCAACACTCGACCGCTTGGGGATTTTACGTTATAACCTAGGTTGCCTTGAAGAACTTGAGTGATCCAAACGAAATATTGGATATAGACAGGGTCTCGCAAGTGGTATTTTTCGATAATCGCCTCTATATCATCTGCCTGCTGTTCACTTGTTATGTATAGTGCGGCTCGCTGCTCAGGCGAGAGCACTTGTACAACTGAGAAAATAAGTAGTGTAACACCTATTATCGTCGGTATTAACAACAAAAGCCTTCTAATTATGTATGCTCGCATACCCATTAATGGACTCCTCCCGCCTCGGTCATTGAAGTAAAGGATGTGAAATTAATAAGCTTAACTAATTAAGTGATTTCCTAACCTGAATAGACTATTGAAAGAATATAGCTGTCGTCGAAAGTGTTCAAGATTCTAAAGGCTTTATGGAAAAATGTTCCATAAGACATATAAACTGCGGGGGGAACCTCTTAAAACGAGCGAATTAAGGAGAGAAAACTGAATTGAAAAGAATAGTTCTACTTGGAATAACATTGTCTGTTCTACTGATCTTCGCATCCTTTCCAGTGACATTAAGTCAAACCATACCTAGACCAGATCACATGATCTTTGTAACCATAGGCGAGCCCGAGACGATTGATCCTGCTTGGTCGTATGACACAGCAAGCGGCACTTTAATCTACAATGTTTATGACGCGTTAGTATTCTTTGATGTTGATAGAACTTCAGCAGACCGAACAGAATGGGGGAAAACAAAAGATTTCGTTCCCGCTATCGCTACGGATTGGACCATTGAAACAATTGATATAACAGAGCCGGAAACGGGTCAGCATTGGGTAGAACGGTACACTTTCACGATAAGAGAAGGCATCAAGTTCCACGACCCAACTTATGGAACAGTTACACCCGCGGACGTAGAATACTCGTTTGAGAGATGGATGGTGCAATGCAGATCTGGCGGTCCAACATGGATGATCCTAGAACCAACAATGGGCTTATATAGCACCCGTGGAAAAACGGGCGCCGAGGCCATTAAGTTTGGTAAGATGATAGACTATGCTGTAGAAAGCGACGGTACCACTGTCTGGTTCAACCTCGTCATGCCATATGCGCCTCTGCTCGCCATCTTAGCCCAAGGTTGGGCTAGCATACTGAGCCAGCAATGGTGCGCTGATCATGATGACTTTCCAGGCTTTGACGTAACTGGCTATGACGGCTGGGTAGAATACAGCGACCCTGATGTTTCACCGCTGGACGATTATCCTGCAGGCACGGGCGGAGTTGTAATGATGGGAACGGGTGCATACAAGTTTGACTACTGGGACAAAGGAGTAGAGTGGTCCATTACCAAGTTCGACGATTACTATGATGGTTGGCCAGCTCAGGATTGTGAGGGCTTCGTTGAACGGGTGACAGAGAAGTTCGTATCAGAGTGGGCTACGAGGAAGATGATGTTCCTCGCCGGCGACGCTGACTTAGCTTATTGTCCATTGGCACACTTGCCTGAGATGTGGTTGAACCGTCCAAACAAGCCAGAGGAATATAATCCTGGTATACGTTGCGATCCTGACCTAGCCACACTGGGGGCTAGCCCCTGGTTCTTCTTCAACTACAACATATCAGCGACCAGTGCCCTCTTAGGCCCTGGCTTTGACTCAAGCACACCCCTCAAAATAGCAGAAGACAGGATTCCGACAAACTTCTTCGGCGATGCTAATGTAAGGAGAGCTTTCGCCTCTGCCTTTGACTATGAAACTTACATGGCCGAAATACAAATGGGAGAGGCAACGTTTGCTCCTACACCCATAATTCCAGGACTGCCATTCTACAACCCAGATCAAGTAGGATGGACCTTCGACCCGGTAGCGGCTGAGAATTTCTTCAAGCTGGCTTTTGGTGGCACATTATGGGAGACGGGATTCACCCTGCAAATGAGTTTTAACACCGGAAACGTGGGAAGGCAACTGCTATGCGAACTGCTGGCGTCTGTGGTCGAGCCGCTGAACCCCAAGTTCCACCTTAGTGTTGTGGGGGTGGATTGGCCTACATACCTAGGATACCTTGTAGGCAACCAGTTAACCGGCTTTACTCTTGGGTGGCTGGCTGACTTCGCAGACGATCACAACTTCGCCATGCCGTTCATGCACACAGAGGGAGACTTCAGCGGTTACTCGAATGTTGCGTATGGGTCGTCTGGACGCATGCAAATAGACTACACAGTGAAGGGTGTACATTTCGGTGATCCAACAAAAGTCATCGACGACGACTATGTAGATCTGATGATTGAAAACGGTGTGAAAACGAGTGATGAGACTGAGAGAAGGGCTATCTACTACGAGCTGCAAGCCATTTATGTCGATGAGGCCTCAGGATTTGGTCCGGGCAAGGCTTCTGGTCGCCACTGGGAGAGAGACTGGGTTCAAGGATGGTACTACAACCCAATCTATCCTGGCAACTACTTCTACCACCTTTGGAAGGCACTAAGCACCGAATACGCAGCGCCAGAACCCGTGGACATATCAGCACTTGGCAGCATCACAGATCTGGATGGAGTCAAAATCGCTGTCACACCAGGACTCGTAGAGAGGTACCCAGACGTTTCAGTTGATGTGACTGTTCACCGCCTAGACACCAATCCTGCAGTGGCCGCCCTATACGTTGTAATCGGCGTCAACAGAACGGATGACACGGGCTACTCCGTCATCATCAGCGAATGCGTGGAAACGGCTGTTCTGACAGCTGGAGCAAGCTACACAGCAGAGTTTCTGTGGACTGAAACACTGGCTGGTGGAGCTTACGTGATGAGCGGCGTGGTCGGCGTGGTCTCAGGGTTCGCTATCGATGAGGCTCCCGAAAACAACATCGACGTGGACGGCACAGTCACTGTTCTAGTGCTAGTAGGCGACATAAACGACGATGCGAAAGTCGACATCAGAGACATCGGCGCAGCAGCAAAGGCCTTCGGCTCTTATCCGGGTCACGACCGGTGGAACATCGACGCGGACATCGATGGAAATAGTAAAATCGACATCCGAGACATCGCCAAGATCGCAAAAGACTTCGGGAAAACACTTGAATCACTTGTCGCATCTTAAGAACAGTTAGGCAGTTAGACGAAGAAAAACTCTGGCGTACACGCCAAAAATCTCCTTTTTTTTAAACTTGAAATCGACAAGCTAAAATATACGAACCTTGTCAATTACAGCCAAGGTGTGCGACAATTGAGAGCCCAAAAAGTCCTATCAATAGCTCTTACACTAGTTTTCGCAATAAACTTGGCGAGTGTGGCCGAAACCCACGCTTCCCCAGGGCCCACGGTCAAGGTGACTAGCGTTTATAATGTAGAAGAACCGGGAGCCACCTTCTCAGTCAACATAACGGTTAAAGATGTATCCGACGTCCTTATGTGGGTTATTGACCTGAAATGGGATCCCAACATAATCAGGATATCTACTGGTGATTCCAATGGGACGAAGAAAGGCGGGATATACTACAACATCTACGAAGGACCATTCCTGAGAAGTCTACGTACCACGATCTTCTTGGCGAATTCTATAGATAACACGGAAGGAAGTATAACCTCACTTTCAGCTGGCTACATGGGTCCCGGCTCAACTGCGAGTGGAAACGGAGTGCTCGCGACTATCAACTTTACCTGTATCAACGTAGGCACTACAACGATAGAGATGACAGGACCCAGCACTGCTTCCTCATGGCGTAGCATGCTGGTCGATCATAGTGGAAAGGAAATGTCTCATGAAGACGTGAATGGTGTGTTCACTGAGAATCCACCCCCGGTAACACCGGTTTGGGCGCAACTCTGGTTCCAAACCACGTTAGTGACGGTCGCAGTGGTAGTTGTGGCGGCAGGATACGCTGCAATTAGGAGAAAGCCTGTTGAGCAACAAGTAGCGAACAGCTCTTGACGAGGCACACCACATATTTTCTAACCGTGCAAGCGATAACAATAAAAATTTAGAGCCCTTTAAATATGTGAAACAGAGGGAAGATGACTGTGAAGCTCAAGGTAATTCTCTTGATTGTAGTTATCACGGCAACGGGTATCTGTGCAGCAGTCTTATACTCTGCCTTGCAGCCTCAAATTCCAACCGTGGAGACTCCTCCAGAGCTCCTGAGTTCCAATCATTTTTGGACTAACGTTTCAGAAAACATAAAGTTCTACACAATAGTCGGCGAGATTGTGCACCATCTGAGGGACAACATCGGATCGATCAATGTAACTGCAACTTTTTACGATGTAAACAACAACACGATCGGAGAAACGACGGGTCATCCGGTAATGGAAATAATGAAGCCTGGGGTCACATCGCCGTTTTTCATTTACTGGCAACCCCACGAGGAACCACCAACGGACTACACACTAACATTCACGTATAAAAATACAACCGCGGACCCAATAAACGAACTTAGAATAGTAGACGATTCCAATGAAACAGACGACCGTGGATATTACATTGTTGAGGGGGAAGTTTTAAACACTGAGTGGGGAAAGGCCATAGGTCCAAGGGTTTACTGCAGTTATTATGACTCTGAAGGCAGAGTTATTGTCATTTCAAGTGTAATTATTGCCTCAACAATGGAATGGCAGGAAAAATCAC
>Ga0224506_10000970_pt1 | contig 21517 bp, 15 predicted proteins | sample SF_Jan12_sed_USG_2_FD_169108 | JGI IMG/M metagenome (GOLD analysis project Ga0224506, IMG submission 169108) | Sediment microbial communities from San Francisco Bay, California, United States - SF_Jan12_sed_USGS_8_1 | ecosystem: Environmental > Aquatic > Marine > Sediment | place: USA... | reverse complement strand
ATTAGGCTTATCCGATGTAGTTCAAGCCTATTCCGGCGGCATAAAACTGGATACGCTATTTATCGACGAAGGCTTTGGAAGTCTTGATCAGGATTCACTGGATCTGGCGATAACAACACTAATAGACCTACAAGCAAGCGGCAGAACCATTGGTATCATCTCGCATGTAACGGAGTTGAAAGAACAGATGGCGCTTAGGGTGGATGTTGTTAGTTCTAATGCAGGCAGTTTGATTAAAACTGTGGCTGCATAAAAACTTAATATGTGGTGTTATATGAAAATAATATTATAAATAAATCAAATAGGGGATGTTTATGAGTAACACAGTAAAAAGTAAAAAAAGAACTGATTTCTTAAAACGAGTGATGGAGCTTTTATTAGATCATGAAACTCTGTCAGAGGATGTTTCACGTAAAAGTGCCACTGAAGCAACTATTCAAAGCGCCTTATTTGCACGCTTAAATAAAAAACTCGAAAAATATGCAAAGGAATATGGCTTAAATGATAAACAGTCACGCCTTGTTCAGGATAACTTTCGCTACGAAAGTAAGACTACAAACCATGTAAATAATTTTGCTGTTTTCAGCACTAATCACCGACCTGATGCAATTCTGGAAATGGATGGTCTTAGAATATGTGTTGAATTAAAGAAAGGGGATAATGGTTCATCCCTTAGAAGTGGTTTAGGGCAGTGTGTCATTTATGGCTCTGAATTTGACTTCACACTCTACTTATTTGTCGACATGACTCCAAACAGAAATATTAAGAAATCTGTTGACGCAGAACGAGAAAAGAAAATCATAGATGATCTCTGGGATCTTCATAATGTAATGTTCGCAATTGTTTAGAACATAAATAAACAGTTGCTACCTCTAAATAAAAATCTGATCTGAGCACTTATGGCCATTAAGAAAACCGAACTTTATTCATCCCTTTGGGCTAGCTGTGACGAGCTGCGTGGTGGTATGGATGCCTCGCAATATAAAGATTATGTATTAACCTTCCTGTTCCTCAAGTACGTCTCCGATAAGTACCTGAACGACCCCAAAGCCATGATAGTGGTGCCTGAAGGTTGCAGTTTTGACGACATGGTCAAGCTCAAGGGCGATAAAGAAGTCGGTGAAAAGCTCAATATCGTGCTGGATGGCATTGCCAAAGAAAACGTGCTGCCCTGGCTCGCCAATAAAGACAACGACTTCAACGATGAAGATCGTCTGGGTAAAGGCAAAGAGATGGTCGACAGGCTATCCAAGCTGATCGGTATATTCGAAGGCTTAGACTTTGGCGGCAACAGTGCGCAGGGTGATGACTTGCTCGGTGATGCCTATGAATACCTCATGCGTAACTTCGCAACTGAATCTGGTAAAAGCAAAGGCCAGTTTTATACTCCGGCAGAAGTCTCACGCATATTGGCCAAAGTGGTGGGCATTACTAAAGATACCCCGCAAGACCAAACCGTTTATGACCCCACCTGTGGTTCAGGCTCGTTATTGTTAAAAGCCGCCGATGAAGCAAAGAATGGTTTAAGTATTTACGGTCAGGAAAAAGACGTAGCGACAACGGCACTGTGCCGTATGAATATGATACTGCACAATAATGCCGATGCTGAAATTGCACCCGGTGGTCATAGCACCTTAGCTGAGCCAGAATTTAAGGACGATAATAGCGCATTAAAGACCTTCGACTTCGCCGTAGCCAATCCGCCGTTTTCTTTCAAAGCCTGGAATACTGGTTTTGTTCCAGCAGAAGATTTATACGCGCGTTTTGAATACGGCATACCACCAGAAAAAAATGGTGATTATGCTTTTTTACTGCACATACTTAAATCACTAAAAAGCACGGGCAAAGGTGCCGTCATTTTGCCGCACGGTGTGTTATTCCGTGGTGGTGCAGAAGCCACGATACGTCGTAACTTAATTAAACAAGGTTACATTAAAGGCATCATCGGTTTACCGGCTAACCTGTTTTACGGCACCGGCATTCCCGCCTGTATTATTGTCATAGATAAAGCAGGTGCAAAAGAACGTTTAGAAAATGCAGACAGCGGCATCTTTATGATTGATGCCAGCAAAGGCTTTATGAAAGATGGCCCCAAAAACCGTCTGCGTGATCAGGACCTGCATAAAATTGTTGATGTCTTTAATAATCAAATCATTCAGACTCGTTATAGCCGTATGGTCAGCTTTAAAGAAATTGAAGCTAATGATTACAACCTGAATATTCCGCGCTATATCGACAGCTCAGCGGCAGAAGACTTGCATGACCTAAGTGCACATCTGTCCGGTGGAATCCCAAATGCTGACATTGAAGCCTTAGATGAATACTGGCAAGTATTCCCCAGCTTACGCAAAACACTTTTTACAAATGACAGAGAAGGTTACAGCAAAGCCTTAGTTAAAGCGGCAGAGGTAAAAAACACCATACTTGAACATAAGGAATTTAAAGACTTCGCAGAGTTGAGTATTACTTTATTTCATAGTTGGAAAGATCAGGCCAATCTGCCAGCCCTCAGTCAAAACGATTTACCCAAAGAAGTCATACATGTTATTTCAGAAAACCTGCTAAATGCCTACACGGATGCTCCACTGCTAGATCGCTACGACATGTACCAGATCATTATGAATTACTGGAACGAAGTGATGCAGGACGATGTGTATTTTATTACGCAAGATGGCTGGGTAGCTGCCAATAGCATACGTGAGCTGGTGGTTAAAAAAGGTGAGAAGTTAAAAGAAACCCCAGACCTCATTATTAATAAAGCAAAATACAAAGCCGAACTGATCCCGCCCATTTTAATTGTGCAGCGTTATTTTAAAGATGAACAAAATAAAATAGATGCTCTACAAGCCAAAGCCGATGCAAGCACACAGGAGCTAGAAGCCAATATTGAAGAGCATGCTGTTGAAGGTGGACTATTAGAAGAAGCCTTAACCGATAGCGGAAAAGTCAGTAAAGGCAGTGTTGCAACAAGGCAAAAACAAGCGACCGATAAAGATGAAGTTGCAGCACTCAAACAAGTGAAAAAACTACTTGAAGCAGAAGCAGAAAATAAAAAACTGGTAAAAGAAGCGCAAGAAGCTTTGGATAAACAAGTCTTCCAGCAATATTCAAAACTAAACGAAGTCGAAAACAAAACCTTGGTTGTAGACGATAAATGGCTGGCAACTTTGCAGGCGAATATCATCGCAGAAATTGAACGGGTCACTCAGCAACTTGCCAACCGAGTAAAAACCTTAGAAGAGCGTTATGAAACACCACTGCCTGCACTAACAAAAGAGGTAGAAAAACTCAGCACCAATGTCGATGAGCATTTGAAAAAAATGGGGTTGGTGTGGTGAGTAGGGTAGAGAAGCAAATATCTGAAGGATACAAACAAACGAAAGTTGGAATTATTCCTGAAGAGTGGGACATTAAAACAATCGGGGATCTTACCTCTGATGTTGGTGATGGGATACATTCAACACCTGTATATTCTTCTACAGGTACTTACTATTTCGTAAATGGGAACAATATTGTAAATGGTTCTATAAAAGTTACTGACGATACAAAAAGAGTTGATGAAAAAGAATTTCAAAAGCACAAAAAAGGTTTGTCTTTAAGGACAATTTTCCTTTCAATAAATGGAACGATTGGAAATTTGGCTTTTTATAACAATGAACCTGTTGTGCTCGGAAAAAGTGCCGCATATATGAATGTAAAAGAAAAACATTCATTGAAGTATGTTTTTTATGGATTGCAGGCAAAATCTACTAGTGATTTTTTCTCTGATGGTTTGACAGGTTCGACCATAAAAAATTTGGGACTTGGTGTTATTCGTGTAACTCCTATACCAATACCAGTTAACCTTGAAGAACAAACCTCCATCGCCAACGCACTATCCGATGTCGATGCGCTAATCACCTCACTAGAAAAACTCATCACCAAAAAACGCGCCATCAAAACCGCTGCAATGCAGCAACTGCTCACCGGCAAAAAACGCCTACCACCCTTCGACAAAAACCACACCGGATACAAACAAACCGAACTGGGTGAAATACCGGAGGATTGGGAGGTTGTTGATCTTGGCGATATTGGCAAAAATATTATAGGTTTGACGTATAGCCCAAATGATGTGGTTGAATATGGTTCTCTTGTATTGCGCTCATCAAATGTCCAAAACAATAAGCTGGCTTTTGAAAACAACGTATTTGTTGATATGGATTTGCCAGATAGAGTTATTGTAAAAGAAGGCGATATTCTTGTATGTGTACGAAATGGCAGTAAAAAATTAATTGGTAAATGTGCGCTTATCGATAAAAAAACAGAAGGCTCAGCATTTGGGGCGTTTATGTCAATCTACCGTACTGAATTTAGCTCTTTTATTTTTTACCAATTTCAATCGAATATCATACAGCGCCAGATTGATGAAATTATGGGCGCGACAATTAATCAAATTACAAATAAGGATATGGAGGTATTTAAAGTTCCATTGCCAAATAAATCAGATGAACAAATTGCCATCGCCAATGTATTGTCTGATATGGATAATGAGACTGATGCTTTAGAGCAACGCCTCAAAAAAACCCAACAACTAAAACAAGGCATGATGCAGGAATTGCTTACGGGGAGAACACGGTTAATATGATTTGTACTAATTGTGTAAATTTTGATTCTCTAAAATCGTTCATAAAGGAAAATGGCGCTGATAATGAATGCTCATATTGTGGTGAAGCTGGCGTTTGTGCGGAACAAGAAAAAATATTTACATTTATAAAAAATCAGCTATTTGAGGTTTTGACACCGACTGATGAGCTATCTGATTTTGAACAAGGAATGATATTTGAATGTGGTTCAGATGATCCGCATGTATATCCAGTTTGGGAATTTATACAAGACAGTAATGAAATCGCCGAAGAGAATGTTACAGCAGCTTTTTTAGAGTGGTTGCCCAGTGAGTATACAATTGACAGTGATGGAAATGAAATACTCTATGTATTCGATGACGGAACTCTTGAATACAATGATTTTTCAGTAAAATGGGATCTCTTTGTTAAAGATATTAATCATAATCATCGCTTTTTTAACAAAAACGCAGAAGAGTTCCTTGATTCATTGTTAGCAATATTGGGTCAAGGTGGTGAATTGCATACTGATGTAATTGAAGTAATGGGAAGAGAAAACTCATTGTATAGGGCAAGGATAACTTCTGGTAAACAACAAATTGAAGACATCAGTAAAGAGCCTAAAATGCAATTAGGCCCTGTTCCTGTAAAGCTTGCTGGTAATCAGAGAATGTCGCCAGTGGGAATATCTGCAATGTATTGTTCTCTTGATAGAAATACATGCTTGACTGAACTTAGGACTATTGTCGGCGATATAGCAATATCTGGTGAATTTAGGCCAATATCGGATATTAAACTTTTAAACTTATCTTTATTATCATCAGTAACATTTACATTCGGTGATTTCTTGTCGGAGGGGCTTAGAAAGCGCCTCCATGCCATTGAGTTTTTTAAAGAAATGACTTTTAAGTTATCCAGGCCACTAGGAAGATCAGATGAGCTTGGCTACTTGTCAACACAGGTGTTTTTTGAATATTTACGTGTGAAATATAATGGAATAGTTGATGGTGTTCTCTTTCCATCAGTCCAAACGGGTAAAAAAAATGTGAATATTGCGCTGTTTCCAGAGTCATCAATTATTGGTGTAGAGGGAGAAGGGGTTGATGAAATTGCCACTGCTCATTCTAGTCAGTTGATGCCTAAGTTGTATTTTGTTAATGAATCTTTAATGTATCACAGAATATCTGCTGTAAATGTTACATCACATGATGAATCTAGCTCAGTGCCATTTGCTTTGAATGAAATAACACGTAATAGGTTGTTTCCAGAATTAAAAAATATTTTGTAAGTGCAACTTAAAGCACATTTTATTAAAACTGTTATCGTGTGTGTTGGGGGGGGGATATAAGGAAATGATGCAAACTAGAACATCAAACTTTAATGAATCATTTGGTCCAAGGAAGTAATTAATGGCTAATAGTAATGAACTTGTTCTGAAACCCATAGGTGAATTACTAGGGGAGAGCTTTTATATACCGGCATATCAACGAGGCTATCGTTGGTCTGAGCGAGAAGTTATTGAACTCCTAGAGGATATTAAGGAGTTTCAACAGCAAAGTGAAGAAGGATCTAAAGATGCTTTTTATTGTTTACAACCTATTGTTGTAAAAGATAAAGATGGAGAATGGGAGTTGGTTGATGGACAACAGAGACTTACAACTATTAATATTATTCTGGTTTATCTTAAGGAAATTGCCGCTTTACTTGGGAAAAGCTGTTATAGCATTCGCTATGAAACAAGACCCAATAGTGAAGAATTTTTAAAAGATATAGACAGTGACCGGAAAGATGAAAATATTGATTTTCACCATATTTGTGAAGCTAGAGATGCAATTGAAAACTGGTTTGAGAATCTGGATGGTACATATAAATTAAAGTTTTTACAAACACTACTTAATGATAATGAAACAGGTAAAAACGTAAAAGTTATATGGTATCAAATCAACGAACAGATTGATGCTGCAGCAGTTTTTTCTAGATTAAACGTAGGTAAGATACCACTGACAAATGCAGAATTAGTCAAAGCACTATTTCTTAGGTCAAGTAACTTTAATGGTGTTGATTCAGAAACAGTATATTTAAATCAACTGAAAACAGCTCAAGAATGGGATGGCATTGAAAAGCAGTTACAAGATGATGAGTTCTGGTACTTTATTAGTAATAAGTCAGTTGAGGCAAATCGTATAGAGTTTGTATTAAATTTGGTTGCTGAGGATCTACCAGGGAATAATTTATCAAGGCGTGATCCACTTTTTATCTTTTTGTCCTTTAATAAGCATTTGCTTGAAAAAGATTCTAATACCGGTGCAGAATGGTTAACAATTAAGCGTTATTTTATGACTTTATATGAATGGTTTTCTGACCGTAAACTATTTCATTTAATAGGATTTTTAGTATGCCAGAGAGAATCTATTGGCTCGTTAATGAAACTATATCTAGAGTCTAATACAAAAAATGAATTTCAAAGTACTATTATAGAACTAATATTCAAAAAGGTATTTTCTTCTCCTGTGTCTTTAGCTAACTTTGAGTCCTTAGATGAACTTGTATCATTTGTCTTTGAGGGATTAGAGCAGCTCACGTATGAAAGCCCTCGTTCGAGGTTAGTAACAATGCTGTTAATGTTTAATATTTCAAGTTTGTTGTCCAACCCGACATCTAATGCACGTTTTCAATTTAATCGCTTCAAGTTGGAATCCTGGGATATTGAACACATACGTTCTGTAGCATCTGATATGCCTACTAGTAAAGATAAGCAAAAAGTCTGGCTTGAAAATGTTAAAGACTATATTTCAACAACAGATATGAATATTGCAGAACAATCTATTCGTACCGATGCAGTATCGTTATTAAGAGAAAAAACATTTAATTCACAAATGTTTGAAGTTATCTATAACAAAGTATTGGACTTATATGACCCTAATGGAGATGAAGAAATTGATCAATCTATAGGTAATTTAACATTGTTAGATAGTTCAACAAACCGAAGTTATCAGAATGCTGTGTTTCCAATTAAAAGAGCGAGGATCATTTCATTGGATAAAAAAGCTACCTTTGTACCCTTATGTACGAAAAATGCCTTTTTGAAATATTACAGCCAGCAAGTAGATAAAATGATGTTCTGGGAATCTAGAGATAGTCAGGACCATCAGCAAGCTATGGCCGAAACATTGGTTAATTTCTTTAATCGACAAGGAGGATTGTCATGAAGAATGGAATGACATTAACATTTGTCGGTTTATTTGATGTAGTAGAACGAATTGAAATACCTATGATTCAACGAGACTATGCTCAGGGTAGAGTTGAAGCAACAGAGGTTAGGACTCAATTTCTTGAGTCTATAAAAGATACATTAATAAAACCTTATAATGAATTGGTTCAGCCTCTTGATCTTGATTTTGTCTATGGAAATCTAGTGGGAGAAAATAATAACATTTTTTCAGTGCTGGATGGACAGCAAAGGCTGACTACCTTGTTTTTGATTCATTGGTATTTGTCGCTGAAATCAGATCGTTTTGATGAATTTAGATCAACTTTTGTAGATGGGGTACATTCAAGGTTTACCTATAGAACTCGACCTAGCACGAGTGAGTTTTTTGATGCTTTAGTCAATGCAAGTATTTCTAAAGATCACATGCATGAACGTGAATCTCTATCTCATATGATAGAAGACGAGCAGTGGTTCTTTTTATCCTGGAAACAGGATTCAACTGTGCAATCATGTTTACGAATGCTTGATACGATTCATCTACTTTTTTGTCATTGTGATAATGAAATTTACTCAGCATTGACTAATAGAGATAATGCATATGTGACATTTCAGTATCTAAATCTTAAGTCCTTTAAATTATCCGATGAGTTATATATAAAAATGAATGCTCGTGGTAAGCCTTTAACGGATTTTGAAAACTTTAAAGCTTGGTTATTTGGCCACATAGAGTCTTTGGCTGTGTCAAAGGAGTTTGAATGCAAAGTTGATCAGTGTTGGACTGATATATTCTGGAAGATGAGTCGAAATGGTAGTAATCAGTTTGATGAATTATATTTAAAATTTTTTAACTTAATAGCTTTTTATAGCTCATGTGAAAAAATTGATGGAAGTTTTTCTCTTCTTGATGAATCTCGTAAAAGTTGGCTTAGGGAAATTAGGACGACAAAACATTATATCCCTCATAGGCAATTTGAGAAATATGAGGTTTTTAATCTTGCTGACATAGAGAGTGTTCAATCACTCCTCGAATATATTGATGCATGTGATGATTCATCATATTTAGATTTATTTAATATGGTGTTAAAAAGTTCAGATTATGTTACGCAAGCTCAATTTTATGCGTTTGTGCTTTTTGTTAGAAATGCGTCACAAATATCAGAGTGGTCGGATAAAGAGCATACTAATTTAAGGCGCTGGAAAAGAGTTAGTGATAACTTAATTAATAACTATCGTATAGATGAATTAGTTCCATTCATTCCGACTATAAGAGCACTAAATAAATTATCAAATAACTGTTTTAATTTATATGAGTATCTTTCTGGTGAATATGTTGATACTTCTGGTTTTACAAAAGACCAATGGGAAGAAGAATGTTTAAAAGCAGAACTTATAATAATTGATAGCCAATGGGAGATGGCTCTTGATAAGTTTGAATCCCATACTTATTTAAAGGGGAAAGTTGGTTTTTTACTCGAAATGGCAGAAGAAAATGGAGTTTATTCAATTGAGAGATTTGAAGAGTGTGCAAATAAGACAATATACCTACTAAGTGATGAGATGCTTAGATCTAATGAGTTCTTGCTTCAGAGGGCCTTGCTTACGATTGATGATTATCTGATCTATAATGGATCGAATAGATACTCATTTGGTTTGCATAATAAAGGTACTTATAGGGAAAGGTCAGAGAACTGGTTATCTGTTATCCAAAAACCTGTCTTCGAAGGTCTTATCAATAAGATAGATTTAAATGATATAAATGGATCACTTAATAAAATAATTTCAAATGTTGATTGTGGTGGCTGGCGTGAACTGGTCGTAAACAATACTGAAACTATAAATTATTGTACGAATCGACTTGTACATAAACAAAATGATCAAATTCACCTTTTAACACGATCTACATTCAAAGGATATCATTCTGAACTGCGTACCTTTGTTTTGGATAAGCAACTTAAAAGTATTTACACAGGCAATGATCAACTGCCTGATGATGTAGAAGGGTTTGGGTATAACCCAGTCTATGGAAGGAAGGAGCCCAGTATCTGGATTAAGCTAGCTAGTGAAAGAACTGTTTATTTGAAATATGAAGCTGGTATTTATAAAGCATTTGAGGAAAAGACAGTTTTGAGTGGTAGTACTAATCTAGTAGTAGAGGAAGATATTGAAATGCCGGTAGTGATTAAAAATATGTTGATCAACATTCTATCGGAAGAAGAACTCAAATGAGTAAAGTTGGTCAACGAGAACGGATGACACAAAAACGTGTAGTTAAACTATTCCAGAATCATTTGGACTATGACTATTACGGCGACTGGCAAGACCGTTCTGATAATTCAAATATTGAAGAAACTTATTTACGTGCCTGGTTAAACAAGCAAGGCATTAATGAATTAATGGCAAACAATGCAATTCGCCAATTCAAACAAGCCGCCAATATGGGTGATGGTAAAAAACTTTATCACGCTAATAAAGAAGTATATAGCTTACTACGTTATGGGGTAAAGGTTTCACAGGGGCAGGGTGAAAACACAAAGACGGTCTGGTTGATTGACTGGAAGAATCCTTTAAACAATGAGTTTGCGATTGCTGAAGAGGTTTCAGTTAGGGGTGAGAATACCAAACGCCCTGATGTTGTGATTTATGTAAATGGAATTGCACTGGGTGTGATTGAATTAAAACGTTCGTCAGTATCCGTGACTGAAGGCATTCGCCAAAATCTTGATAACCAGAAGAAAACCTTTATCCGTGATTTCTTCACTACGATGCAGTTAGTCATGGCCGGTAATGATACCGAAGGTTTGCGCTACGGTACGATTGAAACATCTGAAAAACATTACTACGGCTGGAAAGAAGAAAATCCCGCTTATAACTCAGAGACAGATGATCGTAGTAAAAAACATTTAACCGTTAATGATGATGACTCAGTTACAGATATTCTCGATTTCGACATAATTAAACTCTGCAATAAAGAACGCTTTTTAGAAATTATTCATAACTTTATTGTGTTTGATGCGGGTGTGAAAAAGACTTGCCGTCAAAATCAATACTTCGGTGTGAAAGCGGCACAAGTTCGTATCAGAAATAATGATGGCGGGATTATCTGGCATACGCAGGGTTCTGGTAAGAGCCTGACCATGGTTTGGTTGTCTAAATGGATTCGTGAGAATGTGGACAATGCACGCGTTCTCGTTATTACTGATCGCACAGAATTAGATGAGCAAATCGAAGGTGTATATCACGGTATTGATGAAAATATTTATCGTACCAAAAACGGTGCTGATTTGGTCGGCACCTTAAATGAAGCAGAACCGTGGTTAATGTGTTCGCTGGTACATAAGTTTGGCAGACAGGGTGATGATGAAAAGGACACTGACGACTATCTGGATGAAGTTAAGAATAAGCTCCCGAATGATTTTAAAGCGAAAGGAAATGTTTTTGTTTTTGTTGATGAATGCCACCGCACCCAGTCAGGTAAGTTGCATAATGCGATGAAGGCTATTCTGCCTGATGCGATATTTGTGGGTTTTACTGGCACGCCTTTGCTTAAAAAAGATAAACAAAAAAGTATCGAAATATTTGGCTCTTACATTCATACCTATAAATTCGATGAAGCGGTAGCCGACGGTGTGGTACTGGATCTGCAATATGAAGCGCGTGACATTGATCAGTACATAACCTCTCAAGATAAAATAGATGCCTGGTTTGAGGCGAAAACTCGTGGCCTATCTGATATGGCCAAAGTTCAACTCAAACAAAAATGGGGCACAATGCAAAAGGTGTTATCCAGTCAGTCACGCCTTGATATGATCGTTAGTGATATCTTACTGGATATGGATGAAAAACCTCGCTTAATGGATGGGAGAGGCAATGCGATGCTGGTCTGTGCCAGTATTTATCAGGCGTGTAAGGTTTATGAATTATTCAGTAAGACAGAATTAAAAGGCAAGTGCGCCATTGTCACCAGTTATTTACCGTCTCCTGCTGATATTAAAGGCGAAGAGAGTGGTGAAGGTTTAACCGAGAAACTACACCAATACGAAATATATCAGGAAATGTTAGCTGATTATTTTGAGGTTTCAAAATCAGAGGCTATTAAAAAAGCTGAAGATTTTGAAACAAAGGTGAAAAAACAGTTTAAAGATGAACCCGGTCAGATGCGTTTGTTGATTGTAGTAGATAAGTTGTTAACAGGTTTTGATGCACCATCAGCTACCTATTTATATATTGATAAGAAGATGCAGGATCATGGTTTGTTTCAGGCTATATGCCGGGTTAACCGTTTAGATGGTGAGGATAAAGAATACGGTTACATTGTTGACTACAAAGATCTGTTTAATAGCCTGGAAACTTCGATTGGTGAATACACCAGCGGTGCATTTGATGCCTATGATGATGAAGATGTAAAAGGCTTATTAACTGACCGGCTTGTTAAAAGTAAAGAAAAATTAGAAGAAGCAAGAGAAACAACCAAAGCACTCTGTGAGCCTGTGTTACAACCCAAGGAATTGATTAACTATATTCAATACTTCTGTGGTGATGTTGCCAATAGTGAAGATCTGATGCTGAATGAAGCTAAAAGGGTGTCATTATACAAAAACGTGGCCGCTTTGGTGCGTGCTTATTCGAATATGGCTAATGAAATGCAGGAAGCTGGTTATAGTGTAAAAGAAGCACTAGAAATTAAGTCTGAGATAGAACACTTTAGTCAGATGCGCCAGGAAATAAAACTGGCATCAAAAGACGAAGTGGACATGAAGCAATACGAACCAGCCATGCGCCGTTTGTTAGATACCTATATCCGTGCAGAGGGTAGCGAAACCGTTGTTGATTTTGAAGAACTGGGGCTGATTGAACTGATCGTTGAAAAAGCTAAACAAAACCCGGCAGAGCCTTCGAGTAAAAAAGTGCCAGAAGCCATGGCGGAAACTATCGAAAATAATATGCGCAAGGTGATTATCGACGAACAGCCGATAAATCCAAAATATTATGAAAAGATGTCGGAATTATTAGATGCCTTGATTGCACAGCGCAGAGAAGAAGCGATTGACTATAAAGAGTATTTAAATGAAGTAAAAAAACTCGCTGCTGGGATCATTAAGCCAGAAGGTACAACGTCTTACCCGGAGTCGATGAATACCAGAGGCAAGCAGTCCTTATATGACAATTTAGATAATAACGAAGAGTTAGTTACGCGAATTGATACAGCTGTCAGATATACAAAGAAAGCAGATTGGAAGCACAATCGATTTAAAACTCGTGATGTTGAAAGCGCAGTAAGGGAAGAGCTAAAAGGTTATAAAGACAATGTCGATGATGTCATTGAATTAATCAAAAACCAGTCAGAGTACGATTAAGTGGATAAGAATATGCTGACAGTCAACGGAATTGATGTTGAGATAGTCAGGAAGGATATTAAAAATTTACACCTCGCTGTTTACCCTCCATACGGGCATGTGCGCGTTGCAGTACCAAAACACGTAACCGATGATAATGTGCGCTTAGCTGTGGTATCTAAACTTACCTGGATTAAAAGACAACAAAAAGACTTTCAGGATCAACCTCGGCAATCTATACGACAGTATGTATCTGGCGAATGTCATTATTACTTTGGTAAAAAATGTCGTCTAGAGTTGATAGAGCGAGAAGGTAAACATGAGATTATTTTACTTAAATCTGGCAAGCTGAAGATGTATGTTAATCCAGATGCTTCAATCGAGAATAAGGAAAAGCTGCTCAATGAATGGTATCGATCAGAACTAAAGAAACGTGTCCCGGATCTAATTATTAAGTGGCAGCCAGTAGTTGGTAAAAAAGTAGGCGACTGGGGCGTTAGAAAAATGAAGACCAAATGGGGAAGCTGCAATATAGACAGTAAACGTATTTGGTTAAATCTTGATTTATCAAAAAAACCGATCGAGTGCCTTGAATTTATCCTTGTACATGAGATGGTGCATTTATTAGAGCGCAACCACAATGATAAATTTAAAGCGCACATGGATAAATTCATGCCTCAATGGCAATCATATAGAAAAACCTTGAATACAGCACCATTGACTCATGAAGATTGGAAGTATTGAGTATTTATGGAAAAAGATAAATTGTTAGATTTTTTCTACAGCTATGATTCTATAAAAAGAGCTGGTGGCATTATTTTCTGATGTTAGTATTCATGATTCCTTGAATTGGTTATTTGTCTTCGCGGTCAAATAACCATTTATTTATTACATTCTACAAAAGATATTACATGAAAAGAATTCTAATAACAGGTCAGCAAGGTTTGATTGGCCGTCATCTTACGCCACTTTTGCTTTCACATGGTTATCAAGTTACAGGCATTGATACTGCAGATTCAAGTGGTGATATCACTCAGTCTGCTGATATTCAACGTGCTGTAAAAGGTTGTCATGGCATAGTACATCTAGCTGCAGTTTCTCGTGTCATCTGGGGTCAGCGTAACCCTCAGTTATGCTGGGAAACAAATGCATTAGCTAGTAAGGACTTGTTTCGTGCAGCTAGCAATAGTCCATTGAAGCCTTGGGTGCTTACAGCTAGTAGTCGTGAGGTCTATGGACAGGCGAAGAAGCTACCAGTTACTGAAGACAGCATACTGGAACCAGTAAATATATATGGTGAAGCTAAGGTGGCAATGGAACAGGCTGCAATAAAAGTCCGTGAGTCTGGTATTAATACTGCCATCGTGCGCCTGGCTAATGTCTATGGTTGTACGCTAGATCACGAAGACCGGGTGTTGCCGGCATTTTGCCGTAATGCAGCAGAAGGATTGCCTCTTCGCATTGATGGTTTCGAGCACCTATTCGATTTTACTCATATCACCGATACTGTTGCTGGTTTGTTTAAACTTGTGGTCTTACTTGAGGCTAAAGAACGAGGTATTCCCCCAATCCATCTTTTGCCGGGTATCGGTACAACGTTGATAGAAGCAGCTCAAATGGCTATTCGTAGTGCGGATTCTATGTCTGAGATTATTCAGGCACCACCACGTAATTACGATGTTAGTCGTTTTGTAGGTGATCCTACAAGAGCTAGGGAGCTGCTAGATTGGAATGCAGAAATAAGTCCTGAACAGGGTATTGCTATGCTAGTTAATGATTTCAAAAAACAACTTTTAACAGCGGTGGCTGGATGAAAATTCTTAAAGTTATTCATGGTTACCCCATGCTTTATAACGCAGGTTCTGAAGTTCACTCACAGACTATTTGCCATGGTTTAGTTAAGCATGGTCATGAGGTGCAGGTTTTTACCAGAGAGGAAGACTCCTTTAGTCCAGATGGTGCAGTGCGCACTGAGTATGATAATGATGTACCATCTATAAAAGTCCATTTAGTCAATAACCCGCGGCACAGAGATCGTTATCGATTGGCTGTTATTGATCTGCGCTTTGCAGAGTTGCTGGATCGTTATCAACCGGATCTGATACATATCGGACATTTGAATCATCTCTCAACTTCTCTTGTCGCTGAAGCAAAACGTCGAGGCTTACCAGTCGTATATACGCTGCACGATTACTGGCTGATGTGTCCGCGGGGACAGTTCATGCAGATGCATTCAGCTGATGACAATCTGTGGGCTGCCTGTGATGGTCAGGATAATCGAAAGTGCGCTGTTTATTGTTATGCCCGTTATTTTTCAGGTGCAGAGGAGGAGCAGGAACAAGATATTGCCTATTGGGAGAACTGGGTTGCTCGGCGTATGGAGCATGTTCGATCTGTAGTTGATCAGGTTGATTTGTTTATTTCTCCTGCGCAGTATCTTAAGAAACGCTATGAGCGTGACTTTGGTTTACCTTTAGACAAAAGTGTTTATTTGGATTATGGTTTTGATCATACACGACTGGTTGGCCGTCAGCGTGAAACTACTGAACCGTTTACTTTTGGTTATATAGGGACTCATATCCCTGCAAAAGGAATTCATCAACTCATTCAGGCATTTGGTAAGCTAAAAGGTGATTGTCAGTTGCGCATATGGGGGCGTGACCGTGGCCAGGACAGTAGAGCGCTCAGAGCTATCGTTGCAACGTTATCTACCGATAAGCAGATGAAAGTTATCTGGATGCCTGAATATAAGAATCAGCAAATTACACAGGATGTATTTAATCATACCGATGTCATTCTTACTCCGTCTGTGTGGGTAGAGAATTCTCCTCTGGTGATTCATGAAGCGCAACAGGTTGGTGTGCCTGTAATTACAGCAGATATTGGTGGTATGGGGGAGTATGTGCAACATCAGGTTAATGGATTGTTATATCGGCATAGAGATGTGGAAGATTTAGTAAAACAAATGCAGCTATTGTTAGATGAACCTTTATTAGCAAAGAAACTAGGAGCACGTGGTTACTTGTTCAATGAAAGCGGTGATATTCCGGGAATAGATCAGCATATTGCCGATTTGGTGGCGTTATATCAGCGTGTGATTTCGTGACGATGAAACGGAATTTCTGGAGAGCAACGCTCGATACTAATCCGGATAACTGCAACCTTAACTGTATTATGTGCGAAGATCATTCACCGTATGGGGATGATCGAGATACACGTAAGTCACAGGGGCGGTTTCGACCTATTATGGATAAGCAGTTGCTAGAAAAGGTGATTCGCGAGGCAGCAGAATTAGGCTTTCGTGAAATTATTCCTTCAACAATGGGTGAGCCGTTATTATATCCGCACTTCGAGCGCTTTCTCGAGTTATGTGATGAGCTTGGTCTTACACTCAACTTAACTACTAACGGTACATTTCCTGGCCCTAAAAAAAATCAGAATATTGAATACTGGGCCGAGCGAATAGTTCCAGTGGCAAGTGATGTGAAGATCTCCTGGAATGGAGCTAGCGAATCGGTTCATAGCAAAGTAATGCTGGGAGCTAGTTTGGCGAAACATATCGAGAATGCCAAACGTTTTATAGCAATACGCGATAAGTTTTCTGAGCAACATTATTGCTCAATGACAATGCAGCTAACGTTTATGCGACTCAACCTTCATGAGATACCTGATATGGTTAGACTGGCATTAGAGCTGGGGTTTGACCGAGTCAAGGGGCATCAGTTGTGGTCTCATTTTCCAGAGCTGGAATTACAGAGTCTTCGAAATGACATTAAGTTTGCAGAGCAGTGGAATGATACTGTAGTCGAAAGCGAGAAAATTGTAGCTGCTCATTTTGCTTTAACTGGTAAATCACTCAAATTGGATAATTTTTTTAAACTAGATATGGATAATTTGAAAGATATTTCACCAGATGGTGAGTGTCCTTTTCTTAATCAAGAGATTTGGGTAGATCCGACGGGGCGTTTCAATGTGTGTTGTGCGCCGGATCAGTTACGTAAAGGCTTGGGTGAGTTTGGCAACCTGCGTGAACAAAGTCTGGTTTCAATTATTGATGGCATCGCATACGCTGAATTACTTACAACATATTCGCAGAAAGAGTTGTGTAAAGCATGTAATATGAGGCGGCCTCTATGAGTATGTTTAATCAAGCACGGCCATTAGTCTCCTCATGTGAAACTCATCATAATGACCAGCAGGGGGTTCCATTATATTCCCGCCGCTTTGATCAGGTCTTACCATTTCATCAACCGGGTTTGGCACCAGTCGGTTTGGAAGGAGTTGCTTGGCATATTTGTCTAAATGGTGAAGATGCTTATGCCAGTCGTTTTGATCGTACTTTTGGATTCTATTGTGGTGTTGCTTCAGTCTGCAAAGGAGGCGAGTGGTTTCATATTAGACCTGACGGTAAAACGGTTTACTCAGAACGTTATACTTTTGCGGGCAATTTTCAAGAAGATAAATGTGTAGTTTGTGATGTTAATAGTCGGTACTTCCATATCGACCTTAACGGGAGATCTCTTTATTCTGAGCGTTGGTTTTACTGCGGAGATTTCAGAGATGGTATAGCAGTAGTGCAAGCAGAAAATGGCTTAAGCTCACATATTGATGCTTCAGGGAAGCCAGTGCATGATCACTGGTTTACTGACTTAGATGTTTTTCATAAAGGGCTTGCTCGTGCTCGCGATTCACTTGGATGGATGCATGTTGATCGTGTCGGCCATCCTATCTACATGCAGCGATACGCTCAAGTTGAGCCTTTTTATAATGGTTGTTCAAGGGTTGAAGCCTTTGATGGAAGCTTGTTAGTTATTGATGAAGATGGTCGAAAACTGAGAGAACTTCGATCGGGTCATCACGATTCGTTTGCTGAACTGTCGGCAGACATGGTTGGGTATTGGCGTACATTTACTCTAGGCGCTGCTGCTGAGTTGGGTATATTTGATTCTTTACCTGCATCTACTTTGAATCTAGCAAAATTGTTGAATGCCGATCCGGAACGGTTGCGTCGATTACTGTGTGCTTTAGCAGAGTTGAATATGGTGATGATAAAAGAGGATGTTTGGCAAGCAACAAAGAAAGGTGAATACCTTAGTGAAACAAGTTCGATGTCTCTTAAATCTGCAGCAGTTGAGTATTCTGGTGATTTACTTGAGCGTTGGCGTAACTTGCCTGGCATTGTGCGGGGGCAGCCTGTAAATCAATATATTTTTAGTACGGTAGCAAATGACCCAGAGCGTTGTAGTCGTCACCATCGTATGCTTGCCAGCTACGCACTTAACGATTACGTGCCAGTTTTGGATTTTCTTGAAATAGGTGCTAACGATATAGTTTTTGATGCGGCTGGTGGCAATGGTACTTTGAGTCGACTTCTGGCAGTGCGTTATCCTGCAGCATCAATTATCTGTGGGGATATGCGTCTGGTTTTAAATAGTATTGATCAGGTACAAACAATTGATTTTGATCTTTTCGAACCATGGCCAGTGCAATCAAACAAGGTGTTACTAGCGAGAGTTTTACATGACTGGTCTGACGTTCAGGCAGTTGAAATTTTAAAAAATGCCAGGGCATCTCTGCTACCGGAAGGAGAAGTAATTATATTGGAAATGCTGCTTCCTGATAATAGTTTTAGTGGTGCATTGTGTGACCTTCACTTACTTACAGTAACTGGTGGGAAAGAGCGTTGTTTAACTGAATATCAAACATTGCTATCCCGTGCAGGTTTTTTATTGAGTACCAATATTACTGGACCGGGATTAGTTAGTGTATTGAAGGCAAAGGTGGCGGTTGAATAAACGATTATTGATTGTTCGTCATGCAGAGCGGCCTTCTATTCCTAAAGATCAGATTGGTGATGAGTTGATGCTTACAGAATCAGGTGTGCAGGCGACAAAAAACTTTGCTAAGTCCTTACAGAGAAATGTGATTTCTATTCATAGCAGTCCAGTTCTGCGTTGTCTGCAAACTGCTCAACTGATTGCCGAGGTGCATAATTATAATCAAACTGATATCCAAGTTAGCTGCTTGTTGGGTGATCCTGGTTTTTTAATTGAAGATGCTACTCTGGCCTGGCAGAGCTGGATAAGTAAAGGTAGCGAAGCAGTTAATTCTCACCTTTTATCTGGTAAGGGTACATGGCCAGGTTTTCGCCCTTTTGATCAGGCTGTCGCTGAAATACATGATTATATGCTTGATGTTCTATCGCTTAGTAGTTCGGGGCAGATTATATGGGTGACTCACGATACTATACTGGCTGCTTTAGTTAGTAGGCTTTTACCTCAACCAATTACACTTTCAGACTGGCCACATTATCTGGGGAGTTTAGAGGTAACACTAGGTCATGATGGATGCTTGAAATATATGTATTCGCAATATTGATTGATATCAGATGAGGAGAATGTAATTGTGAGAAAGACCACATAGAATGTAAAAAATTAAATGTTATGGCGTGATAATCAGGCTTATCTGAAGGCTTATCTGGACACCCATGTTAAGAAAAATACATAACTTGTTGAAATGACGAGTTATTCTGATGTTTACTACGATGGGTGTTCGGTTTAGCTGGTACATTTATAACTTAATTTAAACATGTTAATTGGAGCAGAAAAATGGAATCCAAGAGACCCTAATTGTAAAATATCGAGTTGATTAAATGGACCTAATTATTCCGGAAGATTTGTACTTCTATCTCACAAACAGGCTTGGTGATTGTGTCTTATTTAAAATGGATGGTGATGTGCTTTTATATAGTGAATCAGTAAAAGGGCAAGATATTTTAAATATAGAACCAATAAGGGTTAAACCAAAAATATCTGCCTGGAAAAACTTTTGGGTTGATGTACGAAATGTTGGCGTCTGGTATTGGCGGGCTCATTATAATAATCCTGCACCTCCAGGTAATGGTGATTGGGAGCTGGAACTTAAAGTCGCGGATAAACATATTTTGTCTGAAGGTATGAATGCCTATCCACCAAGTAATGATGACTTTCCTCCAGAGGCTTTCAGGCAGTTGCTCAGGGCCTTTGGTGAGTTGATGGGTGATAAAGCTTTTATAAAGCGATGGCATTATAGATTGTGGGAATAGAACAATCCGGGTCAGAGAGCAATTTTTTCTAATATAATTATGTGAGCACAAATGAACGAACCATTATCAATTAAAATATTTCTCGCTAAAGGCTCAGCTTCAAGTCTTCGAACCGCTGAGATTTCTAACTGGTCAGGCAAAGCAATAGCTTGTTCCCGAAAAGAGCTAGATGAATTATCAAAACGTGAAGAGGCAGCTCGCCCTGGTGTTTACTTCTTAATCGGAAGTGATATTGAAAGCGATATGGAGTCTGCGTATGTCGGTGAAGCAGAAGAAGTCGGTAAGCGATTAAAGCAGCACTTATCAAAAGAATTCTGGAATCAAGTCGTTGCCTTCGTTAGTAAAGACGAAAATCTAACCAAGGCCCATATCAAATACCTTGAAGGTAAATTAATTGAAATAGGAAATAATGCTGGAAAAGGCGTTATCCAAAACAGTCAGGGTAGTGGTGCTAGATTACCAGAATCCGACCAAGCAGAAATGGATATTTTCCTAGATCGAATCCTAAAACTTTTACCTGTCATGGGTGCCACACTCTTCCAAATGCCGCACGTATCAGAAAAAACCATTGATGAAAAACTCATTTGTAAAATAAAAGGCCTAACCGCTTACGGTAACAGTACAGATAATGGTTTTATTGTCTATAAAGGCTCAGAAGCTGTTTTAGAAAATAGACCATCAGCTATACGAATTAAGGCACGTAGAGCAAGCTTACGTGATAAAGGTGTCTTAGAAGAGAAAGGTGATAGTTTAGTTTTTACAAAGGATTATGAATTCACAAGCCCAAGCCTAGCTGCTGCAACGATTCATGGCGGTGCGGCTAATGGTTTAACAGCCTGGAAAAACACAGCAGGTAAAAAACTGAAAGAAATAGAGGGAAGTGAGGAGTAGATCAGATGAAAGAGGATATTCTAGAACAGATAGTTGATGAGTATCTTCTACACAAGGGCTATTTTACTCTTCACAATATCAAATACCGACCAAACCCTGATCACCGAGTTTTCGATAAGCAAGCGGATTCGAATCATAGTGATATTGATGGGAAAAAATAGGCTCAGACTCGATATAATTTGGTATTGTGTTAGTTTATGGTTCTTAAAATCTTTCTTGGAAGCAACTAACCTGGATACCCACTTTAAGAAAAACACAGGTCATACAATATAAACAATCCGCACAGAAGAGCGCAGAAGAGGGTCAAGCGCAGAGGAGGGTCAAGCGCAGAGGAGGGTCAAGCGCAGAGGAGGGTCAAGCGCAGAGGAGGGTCAAGCGCAGAGGAGGGTCAAGCGCA
>Ga0224506_10000969_pt1 | contig 21543 bp, 18 predicted proteins | sample SF_Jan12_sed_USG_2_FD_169108 | JGI IMG/M metagenome (GOLD analysis project Ga0224506, IMG submission 169108) | Sediment microbial communities from San Francisco Bay, California, United States - SF_Jan12_sed_USGS_8_1 | ecosystem: Environmental > Aquatic > Marine > Sediment | place: USA... | reverse complement strand
TTGATAATCTGAGGCATTGCTACCTACTCCAAACTGGGTGGTTAAATCTTGCTCGGCAAGCTAACCAAATTCTCTCATGCGGATATACGATCCAGTCGTATTCACCGCTCCTGTAACAGATATCGTCTCTACCCCAGAACTCTTTAGCCTTTTTTTGGTCTGAGATTTAGACTCAATAATATGTAAGAAAGGACGCTATATAGTTGGATATTTTGATAATATGTGTCACATTGTTCTTATATAAAAACACCATACATCAATAATTCCGAGCGTATAGATGACTACCAGCACAGTAAGCACTAACAATTCAATGGCTCACTTTTTCACGAACCAGTTTGGTGATGAATTTCTCTATGAAGTAAATGGTAGTGTCTTTAATACGGTCGGTGCCGAAGTTACATTTGATAAATACTTCCTGAATACGTACTTCAATGAAGACTCTTTATATATGATTGTCGGTAGCGATTCAGGCCTGTTGATTAAATACATCCAGAAGAAAGGCATACCAAACGGAAGCAAATATCTATTTATTGAACCCGACGACATCTATGAAAACTTAAAATTACACATAAATATCAATGACTTAGATGACAGGATACAGCTGTGCACATACGCAGATTGGTTACAAACAGCAACACAAATGTCACTGGACAAGTATATCTATACAAGTAGTGCACATTTAGCCAAGTCTATGGCTGCCAAAGATGTATTGTATGCGCCGTACATCGACTTATATGTCGCTACAGAAGAGCAATTCGGTAACCACTCAAGAAATATAGCGAACTCTGTACAATTAAGGACCTTTATAGACAGACAGCTTGATAATCTGGCAGATAACCATAGCCCCTTCATACAATTAAGAGATACTTATAAAGGAAAAACCTGTGTCATTATTGCAGGTGGACCATCTCTGGATGAAAACATTGACTGGATCAAAGAAAATCAAACTAATTTGATTATCATTGCGGTATCTCGCGTAGCGAAAAAACTCATAAAGGAGAATATCAAGCCCGATATTATTGTTACCGTAGATCCCAAGCACGGCAGTTTTGATGTTGGTAAAGAGGCGATGACATTCTGGCAAGATAGTTTGTTAATACAGTCATACCATGCAGACAATTACCTTGCTGCCCAATGGCGTGGAAAGGCTGTCTATCTAGGACTTAGATGCCCATGGCAATCAGAACTGAACATTGAAAACATTAGTGCTGCAGGCCCAACCGTGACCCAATCTTCAGTATTGTGCGCGGTTGAAATGGGATTTGAAAATATAATTCTTTGTGGTGTAGATAACTGTTATAGCAAGGATGGTTTTACACACTCAAAAGGATCTATTGAAACGGACAGTGGACCACTACTTAGTACTATCGGAACCACTGTAGAAACAAATGGTGGCCGGATGGCAGAAACTATTCTGGATCTAAAACTCGGAATAATAGCTATAGAAAGGATCATCCAGGCAAGTCGGAATTCCAACAAGAATTTTCGCGTATTCAATCCATCTATTAATGCTGCTAAAATTTCAGGCGTAGAATTTTTAACCACGGCTGAAATTGAGAAACCATCAGAACTTTCACAGCAAGAAAAGCAGGTGCATTTAAAATTATCAGGACTGGACAATAGTAAAAAATCCTCTGATCTTCTTGCCGTAGACAAAGAATTAGGTGCGATTTTAAAAGAGATTAGAGAAATACAAAAACTCAGTCATGAAGCAATAAAACAAAATAAACTCGCACATAAGAATCTCGATATGGGTAGCAAAAAGAAATTGGACAAAATCGAGAACAAAATCAACACTAAATTTAAAAAAGCAAATGCATTTATTATGAATTATAACGCCGTTGATTTTTTACAGCGTGCAATTGCTGATCATGATCGTGAGTTTAGCATGGAGGATATAGAGAAACGTGTGGATACATTATTTAAGACATATGCTGATTCATCGAAATTCCTCATCGAGCGATTAACCGCCTGCAAAACACAAATTGCCAGCAGAATCAGTGAGCTATCAGAAACACCACAACTTGATATAATTTTTGAACAATGGACAACCGACAACACGCCGGGAAGAGCCTACATATTCGAAGACAACAGGCCAGCAAATATCCCTGAGAAATACCAGGCAAAGCTGGCAGATTTTAAAAAGCAATATGATGAATTATTGCAAAGTGACAGTAGCGCATTCCTGGATCTGTTAATAGAATCAAGAAAAAACCATACGTCCCCGAAAAGTAAGGCAGATCTTCTGTTTGGAAGAAAAGATCTGGTGCGACTCAAGCAACTATCTCACGGATTGCTTTTCCATAAAAATGATCCCGAGTGGTTCGCTATCACGACTCTTGTAAATGGTTATATATCTGAACTCGAAGAAAATTATGAGGACGCACTTGGAATTTATAATGAAATTATTGAAAGTAACTACCAACTTGATGTACTGAAGAGAATCTTACATATCTCTGTAATGCAGCAAGATAATGATACTGCACTGCTTGCGCTTGACTGTCTATCCGCTGCAGCTCCAATTTATATGCCAATATATGCAGAAATGCAGAGTCTTACAGGAAATAATCTAGATGCTATTAATACCTATACAGAATATTTAAAACTGGTTCCTGATGATATATCCTCATGGTTAAAGCTTGGCAAACTCTATCTTGACTTGGATATCAAAAGCTCCGCGGAGTGGGTTTTCCAGCAGGTTCTTGATATCAGCCCCGAAAATCCTTCTGCAATAAAATACCTAAACGATATTTTGGAACGAGAATAGCACTATGTTTACTAATAAAACTGTATTTATAACTGGTGGAACTGGTTCATTTGGAAAGCAGTTCACTCGTACTCTGATAGAAAAATATCAACCAAAGAAGGTCATTATCTATTCGCGAGACGAATTCAAGCAATATGAAATGCAACAGGAATTTACCCATCCTTGCATGCGCTTCTTTATTGGTGATGTCAGAGATAAAAGCCGTCTTATTGAAGCAACAAGAAATGTTGACTTCATCATCCATGCCGCAGCTCTTAAGCAGGTACCTGCTGCAGAATACAATCCTATGGAGTGTATTAAAACCAATATATATGGTGCCGAGAATGTAATCAAAGCAGCATTACATAATGAAGTAGATAAAGTAATGGCTCTGTCTACAGATAAAGCTGCAAACCCCATTAATCTCTATGGTGCAACCAAGCTCGCCTCGGATAAGCTTTTCGTCGCTGCCAACAATCTGTCTGGCGAACGACGTACTCGTTTTTCGGTAGTAAGATATGGCAACGTCGTTGGATCTAGAGGTTCTGTACTGCCTCTGTTTACTAAACTTATAGCAGAAGGTGCAAGTGAACTCCCAATTACAGATGTAAATATGACGCGTTTTTGGATCACGCTACAACAAGGTGTTGATTTTGTGCTAAAGAATTTCCAGCGTATGCATGGCGGTGAAATATTTGTACCTAAGATCCCATCTGTAAATATATTACAACTCGCCAAGGCCATGGCACCTGAGCTCGGCACAAAAATTATTGGTATACGTCCAGGTGAAAAGCTGCATGAAATAATGTGTCCCACTGATGACTCTCATCTGACACTGGAGTTTGAGGAGCACTATGTGATTCGTCCCTCAATAACATTTACTAGTAAGAACAATAATTTTGAAACCAGCAAATTAGGTGAGCAAGGACACCCTGTAAAACAAGGCTTCGAATACAATTCTGGTAGCAATGATAATTTCCTGAATAAGGAACAGATACTGGAATTCAATAAGTTTGCGAGTGAATGATGATTCCTTACGGGCGTCAGGACATTACTGACGAAGATATTCAGGCCGTCATCGAGGTTCTCGAATCAGACTTTCTAACTCAAGGTCCTGTTGTGCCCGCTTTTGAGAGAAAGATTGCATCCTATACATCTTCACAGCATGCTGTCGCAGTAAATAGTGCCACCTCCGCACTGCACATTGCCTGCCTGGCACTAGGTTTGGGCAAGGGTGACTGGTTATGGACCTCTCCTATTTCCTTTGTGGCTTCGGCAAACTGTGGGCTCTACTGCGGCGCCCAAGTCGACTTCATTGATATCGACCTACAAACCTATAACATAAATACTGAAACTCTCGAAGAGAAGCTGATAGAAGCCGAATTAAAAGGCAAACTTCCAAAGGTAGTCATTCCAGTTCATCTATGTGGCCACTCCTGTGACATGCAAGCCATTCACAAATTGGCCAAGCGATTTGGATTTTCAATTATTGAAGATGCCTCCCATGCTATCGGTGGCAGTTACCTGTCTAACAAACTTGGCTCCTGTGAATATTCAGATATTACGGTCTTCAGTTTCCATCCAGTGAAGATTATCACAACTGGTGAAGGAGGCATGTTAACAACAAACAGTAGCGAGTTGAATTACAAGCTTAGGTTACTCAGAAGTCATGGCGTTAGTCGTGAAGACTTCACCCACAAATCCGATACAGATGGTGACTGGTATTATGAACAATCGCTGCTAGGATTTAATTACCGCCTCACGGATTTACAGAGTGCACTTGGTATCAGTCAATTAAAACGTATTGATTCTTTTATTGCTGCACGAACGAAACTAGCCAGTCACTATACGGAGTCTCTTAATCGGCTGCCGATAATACTTCCAACTCAAATGTCATATGCTGCATCAGCTTGGCATTTATACGTCATACAAATAGATACTGATTTGACTAAAGCACGTCGAGAAGATGTATACAAGAAAATGAAAGCTGCCGGAATCGGCGTCAATGTGCATTACATCCCTATCCATACGCAACCCTATTACCGCCGATTAGGCTTCAAACAGGGCGATTTTCCATATGCGGAACAATACTACAGTAAAGCACTTACTCTACCATTATACCCTAGCCTGACTCAGCAAGAATATGTTATTGAGACATTAAAGGCTGCTTTGGCATGAATATAGTCGCAATTATCCAAGCAAGAATGTCTTCCCATCGTCTGCCAGGAAAGGTCATGAAAATGACGCAGGGAAAGACCGTCTTACGTCATGTGATCGAACGGGTTGCTAGCTGTAATAAAATTAATGATATAGTCGTCGCCACAACAAAAAACAGTGATGATGACATCATTTCAAATGAATCATTCCATGCAGAAGCCAAAGTATATCGTGGAAGTCTTGATAACGTACTCGACCGCTACTATCATGCCGCACAATTAGCAAAGGCAGATATCATTGTCCGTATCACCTCTGATTGTCCACTGATCGATCCGGATGTAGTATCTCAATTGATCGATCATTTCATTAACCACCCGAATAAGGATATCCATTATGTTCGAGGTAATGGTTTCCCGATCGGTGTGAATGCCGAAGTATTTACCTTTGATGCATTAGAGCGCTCATGGCATGAGGCATCTATCGACTATGAGTTTGAGCACGTCACACCATATATTTACAACCATCCTGAACTATTTACGATAGATTTTCTGGATAATATTGAGGACCTTTCCAGACTCAGACTTACTCTGGATACGCCCGAAGACTGGCAGCTAATAGACACTTTATACGAGAGATTGAATACAGGATTAAACAAGTTCATATCCCTTAACGAGATTTTAGAGCTCTTAACAAAAGAGCCAGAGCTCATAAATATCAATCGACATATCAAACAAAAGACCTTGGGTGAATAAATGTCAAATTATGAAACCGAACAGGAAAAATTCTGGTCAGGCCAATTTGGTGAGGACTATATAAATCGTAATCAAAGTCCTGAATATCTTGCGAGTAACATCTCATTATTTGCCAAAATACTGGCAAATACTCACAAGCTTGGTTCGGTGATAGAGTTCGGTGCCAATATTGGCATGAACCTGGAAGCAATTAGAACCTTGTTTCCCAAAATTGAGCTTTCAGCCATAGAGATCAATGCGACTTCAGCTAAGCAGCTGGATAGGCTTGGTTACGTAGATGTCTTTAATACATCAATTCTTGAATTCCAGACAGAAAAGAGCTGGGACCTTAGCCTCATTAAGGGCGTTCTAATACATATAAATCCAGACTGGCTGGGACATGTTTACGATCTTCTCTATCAAACTAGCGCGCGCTATATCTGTATTTGTGAGTATTACAATCCTACACCGGTTTCTATTCCATATCGCGGACACGATGATAAGCTCTTTAAACGGGATTTTGCCGGTGAGATGCTAGACAGATTTCCTGATCTCAGTTTAGTGGATTACGGTTTTTCCTATCACCGTGATAACAACTTCAAGCAAGATGATGCTACATGGTTCCTGTTGGAAAAAAGATGAGCATAATCGCTATTCGCGCAGATGCCTCCGCAAGTATCGGCACCGGTCATGTGTGCCGATGTATGACTCTGGCCAAAGAGTTAACAAAACTAGGTTTCCAGGTTTATTTTATGATGCGTGATCTTCCAGGTAATATGATTGACCTGGTAAAACAATATGGCTACCAGACTCTGACACTGGATGGCCAGGGTTTCCATAACTGGGAAACTGATGCTGTAGAATCTATTCAACTCCTGAAAGGACTTAAAGCAAAGCCACACTGGTTAATTGTTGATCACTACCAGCTTGATACAAAGTGGGAGTCGGAGTTATCCGCACATGTGGGAAAAATCATGGTAATAGATGATCTGGCAAACCGTGAGCACACGTGCCACATAATACTGGATCAAAACCTCTACCATAATCAAGATATACGTTACCATCATTTGTTAAAAGAAAACACACTACAACTCATGGGTCCACGTTATGTTCTCCTGCGTGATGAATTTCTCACTCAGAAGACACGTTCAGGACAACCCAGTGGACATATCAAAAACGTTATGATTTATTATGGAGGCAGCGATCCAAGTGGTGAAACTATCAAAGTCATTACAGCCCTTTCAACGACCGAATACCGACATATTAACTTTACAGTAGTTGTCGGAAATTCTTGTCAACAAAAATACATCATAGAAAGATTGTGTGAACTACATGAGAATTTTCATTTTTATTGTCAGGTGCAAAACATTTCTCAACACATGTCTACTACAGATTTGGCCATCGGAGCTTGCGGTTCATCTACCTGGGAACGCTGCTATCTGGGCATACCCACCCTGTCGACCGAAATTGCCACTAACCAAAGCGAATTGAGCCAGATACTTGATGAGAAAGGAATCATAATCAATCTTGGTTGGTATAGCCTTGTAACTCCTGAGCTGATAAAAACTGAATTCAAACGTCTTACAGAGTCCCCCCAACTGCTCGTGCGGATGAGCCAGAAAGCCTACGATCTAATACATCAAAGCGGCTACCTGGGGGCCAGTTATGTTGCATCTCTTCTGAATCCTGGTAGCGAACTTCATGAACAAGCTAATACACACTGAACAGCAAGTAATCAAAAACAGCTATGGTTATTATGAATTAGCCCATAAACCAAGCCAGGCTGAACTTGATGATTATTATCGCAATAAGTATTACCAGGATTCTCGTGGCAGCTACGAGCATAGCTATAGTGATGAAGAATTACTCTACTCCTCAAATAAGTTGCAGCAAAAGAAACTTATTCTGGATGAGTTATTCCAGGGTGATGATATGGCTAGCCGTTCTATGCTGGATATAGGTTGTGGTGAAGGATGGACACTTGAGTTTTTTTCTTCCTTGAACTGGCAAGTTAAAGGAGTAGATTTCAGCCCACATGGCCTACACACACATAATAAACACCTGCTGAAATTCATAGAGACCGGTGATATATATCTTAAACTGCAGGAATTTATTGATTCCAGTCAGCGCTATGATCTCGTGGTTCTGGATAATGTCCTTGAACATGTACTGGAACCAGCTCGTTTACTACATATGATAAGCATGCTGATCACCAAAGCCGGAGTCTTGCTCATAGAAGTACCAAATGACTTTTCTAAAGTGCAAGAACTTCTCCAAGAGCAGAATTGTATAAACAGGCCATTTTGGGTCGCGGTACCGGATCATATCTCCTACTTCAATAAAAATGCACTTCAACTTCTAGCCGAGTCACAAGGTTGGAAAATGTCCAAATGCCTGGCTGATCACCCCATCGATATGAATTTGTTTAATCCGGATAGTAACTACGTTATGGATGGCAGTAAGGGCAAAAATTGCCATCGCAGCCGTGTTGCCATCGAAAACCTTCTGCATGATATCTCCCCAGCAAAGACCAATCATTTCTATGAAGCTATGGCTGATCTCGGTATAGGGCGGCAGATTATTATGTTTTTGCAACCGAATAATGGCTAACACCATGCTACGAGAGGCAACAGATCAGGATCTGGAAATAATGTTTCAATGGCGTAATGCAACCTCTGTGCGCCGGGTTATGCTACATGATCATGAAATTTCCTGGGATGAACATTGCCAGTGGTGGAAAAAGGTTCAGACTGAACCAGGGAAAATCATTCTTATCATGCTGCACGATGGTATCGAAGTAGCTGTAGTCAATTACTTCGATATAAATAGAGAGCAGAGGAGCTGTCATTGGGGATTTTATATGAATCCTTCAACTGATATCGATAACCTTACGCGTTTCAATATTTGGATGGAAATTGAGTGCGCTGCTATAGACTATGCCTTTCAGGACCTGGGTATGATCAGCCTGTTCTGTGAGACGCTACTAATAAATGAACACGTCTTGCAGTTACACAAACGTTTTGGTTTTACTACCTCACGCCACTATACTCACCAGCGTGACAGCGACACTGTAGATATTGTAGAGATGGTGCTGAAAAATCCAAACCCTGTAGTTAAGAAAAATCCGCTCACAGAAACAGTCCAAGTGAGCTTCTTAGGTAGTGCCAACTGGGATATCGCCGCCCAGGTATTCGCAGAGTCACACAGAAAAATATCAGGAACCATTGTTGAAACCTTGCTTATTCCCTATGGGCAATATCGCAGCTACATCCATAATCCGGACTCCCCCCTCTACGAATCAGAACCGAACTTTGTTCTTTTTTGTGAACGACTGGAAGATTTCCTCCCCTCGACCAACAGCGGCGCAGAGGTTAATCACAAACTCTTGATGGAACGATTTGAAAACTATCTACAGGACATACGCATCTGCCGCAGTCGTTTAAACGGGAGCTTACTTGTTTTTGATCTGTTCCCCTTACTCAAACCACAGTCCTTCCTTGATGAAAACATATGGTCACACACGGGCGTAATGTCACAGATGTCGGAGATGAACCGGCGTCTATCTTCATTGTGTGAGGAGTTGAATGATTGTTATCTGCTCTCTCTCTCCGAATTATTACTTCAGAATGGCCAAGCCCATGCATCACCCGGAAAATACTGGAGTCTGGCAAAACTCCCATACAGCCATGCATTCTACATCGAACTTTCCCTTCTATTAAGCAAATGGCTACTGGCTATAACTGAAAAAACTGTTCGTGCCATCATCGTGGATCTCGACAATACCCTCTGGCAAGGAGTGATAGGTGATGATGGTATAGACGGCATCGTCCTTGGCAGTGACTTCCCTGGCAATCTCTATAATGACATACAAAGAACCTTACAAGGCCTGCAGTCACAGGGAATAATGCTCGCCATTTGCAGCAAAAATACCGAAACAGTTGCCATGCAAGCAATCAATAACCACCCACAAATGCTGTTACGTGAAAATGATTTTGCAGCCCGGCGTATTAACTGGCAAAGCAAGAGTGAAAATATCCGCCAATTGGCCGATGAGTTATCACTGGGTCTTAACTCTATTATGTTTATAGATGACAGCCCCTATGAACGTGCAAGCGTGCGTCAACAGATTCCGGAACTAATCATACCCGAACTGCCCACAGACCCTGCAGACTGGCCAGCATTTCTATATCAGCATCCCTACCTGGCAAAACTTACGCACAATGCAAACAATCTCCAACGTGGACAAAGTCTGTCGCAAAGAAATTTTGAGATGCGTAAGGCAGACAACTATAGCGACATTACAAAATTCTGGGCAAGCTTTGAGACAAAACTTGCCTTTCTGCCATTAGAGCCATACAACCAACAGCGTATCCATCAGTTAATTGCCAAAACCAACCAGTTTAATATGAATACCGTGCGCTATACTTCCTCGCAGTTACATGAGCTGATAAAGTCCGGATATCAGATATTTGGCATTTCAATAGAAGACAAGTTTGCCCAAAAAGAGATTGCCGGGGTACTGATAATCGAACCAAAACAACAACATAGATGTCGTATTCATAACCTAATTCTCTCTTGTCGATATCTGGGGCGTGGTATAGAGGCTGCTATATATAGCTGGCTCAAACACAAGGCTTGTTTACAACATGCCAGGCAGATAGAAATAGTATTTAAACAAACCGAACGAAATCAACCTGCAAAGGAAAGTCTGGAGCAGGCAGGTTTTACATCTACACCAGAGCAGACTTATTCATATTCATTAAAAAGCAGTGAGCCTCTCGCTCACTGGGTAACCTATACAGAATAGAACTATGCAAAAACAGACCTTACTTGATCAATTACAAGTCCAATATATCGACCATATTGCCGTCACCACATATGATATGGAGGCAACAGTAAAAAACTACCTGTGTATTCCTGGTGCAAGATTACTAAAAGGCCCCTGCATCAATGCAGAACAAAAGGTGGACTACTGCTTTGTTCAGATAGGTGATACAACCTTCGAAATACTTACCCCACAGCAGAATAGCGACTCACCAATCACCACTCATCTTAATAGCGGCGGTGGGCCCTACCATGTCTGTTACGCAGTGATAAATATAGACACTAGCCTGGATATTCTAAAAATGCAGGGAGCAAAAATACTAGTGAGCCCGGTGCCTGATGTGGCCTTTGATGGACGTCGAGTAATGTTTGCCTACACCCCTGAATTAGGCGTATTTGAACTGGTAGAGACACTGCCAGCCAAGTTTGACTCTAGCCAGATACCACAGCAAACAGCAGCTGAGTCTGCACGCATAGATAACACTACAACTATATCCGGCAATATTCCTGATGCCATAAAAGCAGTTTTTTCTTTGATTTTCCCCAACCTGACCGATAAAGATATCGAGGAGCTGAGTATGGAAAACAATCCATTATGGGACTCTCTCAGACATCTAAGGCTAATTATGGAACTAGAGAATATCCTGAAAAAGAGCATCCCATCCAGCGATATATATGACCTGACCAATTTCAGGGCAATTCTAGATTATATAGAGAAATCAAATGGCTAATATTCCAGACATTAAAATCGGTGATAGATTCATTGGTTCAGGACACAAGCCGTTCATTATCGCGGAAATGTCAGGCAACCACAATCAGTCACTGGAAACCGCATTACAAATTGTCGATAGTGCCGCTATAGCTGGTGTAGATGCCCTCAAGATACAAACCTATACAGCGGATACTATGACACTGAATAGTAAGGATGGAGAGTTCTTCATAAATGATGAAAACAGTCTATGGTCAGGCAATAGTCTCTATGAATTGTATCAACAGGCCTATACTCCATGGGAATGGCATGAAGAGATATTTCGACGCTGCACAGAACACGGAATAATTGGATTTAGCACACCTTTCGATCATAGCTCCGTTGATTTTCTTGAACAGCTGGATGTACCGATCTATAAGATTGCTTCATTCGAAAATAATGATATCCCATTAATTGAATATGTAGCCAGAACGGGTAAGCCATTGATAATATCTACCGGGATGGCTACTCTTTCAGAGCTTGAGGAATGTGTAACTGCGGCGAAAGATAATGGCTGTAAAGATTTGGTTTTGTTGAAATGTACCAGCAGCTACCCTGCTCCGGTAAAAGATGCGAATTTACGAACCATACCGCATATGCAAAAACTTTTTCACTGTCATGTAGGGCTTTCAGATCACACACTGGGGAATGCAACATCTGTTGCCTCCGTAGTGCTAGGTGCCACAGTAATTGAAAAACATTTCACCTTATCGAGGGCTGACAAAGGTGTTGACTCTGCATTTTCACTAGAACCAACGGAGCTGACTAGTTTGGTGAACATGACAGAAGATGCTTTTAACTCTCTCGGCACAGTTAAATACGGTTCCAGCTCCTGTGAAGACACATCGAAATCTCATAGGCGGAGCATATATATATCTACAGATGTAAATTCGGGAGACATCATAAGTAGTGATAATATAAGAGTGATTCGTCCAGGGAATGGTCTGGCACCAAAACATTATAATGAGCTCATTGGAAAACGATTTAGCAAACATGCAAGTAAAGGCACCCCGCTCTCATGGAGTCTGGTTTCCGAATAAAACCTAATTTATTTTTAACAATAATGTACTGTTTTATAATTGAGTTGTTTCACATTTACCGGGTTACAAATAACAGACTCTCATTTAGATCTGTTTGAGTAATCATTACCATCTGGAGTATCACAATGGCAACCTTAAACAAACATGGTGCTGGATTTGATAGCAGCAGTACTGAGCGAGAAATGCGTAGTGATTTTTTACAGCTATTCAAGCAATCTCCTATTCCAGAAACCGAGCTACTAAACAATCTTGGCCTCTATTATAAGCGGCAGGATATATCGCGCATGCTGGTCATGCATGAATTATATAAAAAAATCATTAACACACATGGCGTAATTATGGAGTTCGGTGTGCGTTGGGGTCAAAATCTGGCATTATTTGAATCTTTCCGTGGTATATATGAACCATATAACTACAATAGAAAAATCATCGGCTTTGATACATTCTCAGGTTTTCCGTCCGTAAGCGAGAAGGATGGAAACTCTGAATTTGTCCAGCAAGGCAGCTATTCTGTTACGGAAAAGTATGAAGAATACCTAGAGCAGGTACTAGACTTTCATGAAGAGCAAAGTCCAATAGCACATATGAAAAAATATGAGCTAGTTAAAGGTGATGCGGCTATAGAAGCAGAAAAGTACTTCGAGGATCACCCTGAAACCATCGTTGCTTTTGCCTACTTTGATTTCGACATATATGAGCCGACAGCACGATGTCTTGAACTTCTAAAGAATCATATAACCAAAGGCACAGTTATAGGATTTGACGAGCTAAATAACCGCCATTTCCCAGGTGAAACGATAGCTTTTAAAGAGGTACTTGGACTACAATCATATGAGATAAAACGCTTTACTATGGATCCAAATATTTCATATATAGTTATCGATTAACTCTTTCTTATTCTTCAGGATACGTTTAATCAACCCATGCAAGACTGCAGAGATGTTATGCTCATGTATGCCAGTTACTAAATGATATTAAAGCACCTCCATGCATCTTTCATTTTATTAGCTGGCATCTTGATAAGTTACATCCCTCGCAGCAGGAGAAAATTTTACAGACACACCTCAATATTTAATATTATCAAGAATTTTCTTTAGCTCGTATTCTAACAAGTCTGCCAAATACAAATAATTCCCCTTGGATTGTGATTCAAGCATATGACCAAGCAGAAGATTTATACTATTGATAGATTCGAAATCTTGAATTTTCTGCAATTCTTCCAGAAACAACTCAATCATACATCCAAACAGCTCGCTAGCCTTGGCATCATTTCCCAGGCGATAGCATTTTACTGTCTCATCCAGTTTCGAATGAATTTCAGTCTTCATAAAATACCCTGTCTATTTTCGCACCATCACGAGACAGATTTATGAATTCGACCTCAGAATGTAGTGCTATATATTTTTCCAGGTCTCGCAAGTACATAACCAAACTTTGGATACTGGGCACCCGTTTATCATAGCCATTTTCAAGATACTTCTCATGGCCCGAGATCTCGATCTTTTTCTGATAATAAGATCCGCTGGCATGACTTTCATTATTTGGAAAGCTGAAATCTGCGCCGGCCAGATAGACTCTTCTGCTTCCCATCTTTACTGCCAAATCCACAGCAGGGTGGTATACCGAGCCGGAAGCAAATAGCTCACCTCTTGGTATCTCTTGTTTAATTACATCGTAGATCGGATTTTGCGTATAGGCACAATATTTACTCCCCGGCCAGCGCCCGATAATATCTTTATGAACAACAGGAAAATACACCAGTGATGACGTCCCCATCTTACTGACAATGTGATCCGCGTAGAACTTCATCAGAGGGTCACGTTTATGATCCAGGGTAATGACATAATCAGGGATAATACCAAAGTCAACCAGTGGACTTATTGCAGCATCGACTGCATATATGTAGGCCCCGGAATTTTGTAGTTCGGATAAGCGTGGCAGTGAGCGGGTAAGGGATGGGCCGGCCCCTACTACTACAGCATCATCCATCCCTTGTTCATTCAGTTCTGCCACATCTAGGCTATTTTTAATATTATGCTTGTTACCTGTAATTTGCTGCTTCCACGTATCAACAACCTTATCTATCTGTTCAGACATATAACTGTCTGCCAATGCCAACTGTATTTCATCTCTAAGACGTAAGCATTCATTATCTGCCACGACCAACTCTGCAGGTGAAACCAGATAGGGAGTTTTTATCTGAGTCTCATCCACGGCATAGTTCAACTCTAAATCAGAATTACCCAGAATATCTTGCAGATCAAAAAGAAGTATCGCAGCCTTAAAGGCTGACAAACTAAATATATGACAGTAGATCTTAGCTTGATGGTGTTGTAGAAGTTGTTTGATTAAATCACCCAGTCCAAAACCATACACATGGATTAAATCTGGGTTTATGGGGAGCTGGGCTGCCTGAAGATGTGCCTCAGATTTTCGATTATAACAACTGGTAAGATGGATATCATTAATGGCTATAGTCTGCTCAGGGCCATCATCTATCAGAACAACTGTATTGTTATCAACATAAGCATCTATCTGACTTGCCAGCTGTGGCCAACGTTGCTCAACCGTCGCTAAGTTCTGCCAATACAACTCACTCATATCAGACTTTTTTAGTCCTGCTAATTAATATAATTAAACAAACTCAAACCCTGTGCTCGAGTATAGGTTTGCTGTGCCGCTTGCAAACCTACAAGTTGCAGGTCATGGCGTCCAACGGCCTCAGCATAATCAAGGTCCTCCAGAGATGACATGGTTGATTTCAGCTGGATTTTCATATCTTCATTTATATAGTCCTGGCCATCCAGTGTATTTAAGCGACCACCTACTCGACCTCGAATATCAAGAATATGATCAAGTGCGTTATCCAGTTCAATGATCGATTTATCCATATCAAATGCAATCTTTGCCGTATTGGCCGCAGATGTTTTGGGGGTTTCCAGTGTTTGAATCAAACGATCCAGTGTGGCAAAGACACTTTGGCTACTACTGGGTTCTACCGTAAATTGATCACCAATTGCAGGAGCTCCACCTACATTCACTTCGATACCATCAAATACGATTGGTGCCCCCTGAGGGAAAGGGCCTGGGACAGCAGCTCCCAGAGAGTTGTCAAATACAGCGAATTCATTGGCTGGTATGCCGGTGTAGGTGATGGTGTAGTCATGATCTGTTAAGAGGGTTATGTTAGAAATCTGGCCCTCATTTATCCTGCCTGAGCCGGTATTTGCTGGATTATAATCGGTAAAGAAGCGCCCATTACCTTCTGTAATACGCATGAAGACTTCAGAACCAGGATCTGCCTGTGTCATGTTATAGTTCGGTCCAATCTGCAAATCACGAGCAGTATCATCACCATTGTAAAGATAGTTAACACCATCAAAGGAGAATGGCTTGATATCCCCTTTACTGCCTGAGAACATATATTCTCCATTGGCGTCCTGGGAATTGGCAATACCCATCAGGCTTTCTAATCTCGCCCGAATCTCTGTTGCAGTCGAAATGCGGTCCTGATCGGACATAGAGGCACTGGCAGCAGCTATCGTCAACTCTCGGGAGCGCTGCAGCAGATTTGTTACGCCTTCCAGCATAGACTCCTCTGTCTGTAGACGGTTGCGCACATATGTTCCATTCTGTCCATATTGCTCAGTCAAGCCGATAGATTCTTTTAAAGATAATATTCGTGTTGCTGCTACAGGATCATCAGAAGGTGTAATGACTCGCTTGCCCGTAGCCATCTGCTCACCAGTGCGAGCCAGCTTTGACTGTTGATCATGCAAGTTGTTTATAAAATTCAGAGTATATTGGCGACTTGAAATACGCATATAAATTAACCTCTATCTTTATCTTGCAGCAGCAATAAGTACGTCAAATAATTCATCTGCAGAACTAATAACCTGAGCTGCAGCCTGATAAGCCTGTTGAAACCTGAGCATATCTGCGGCCTCTTCATCCAAGTTCACACCGGAAACGGACTCACGGGCATTTTGTGATTGTCGTAACAGGGTTTCCTGAGCACGCTTGGCTATATCGGCCTGATGTGTACGTGTACCAACTTTCGTAATAATGGAACTGTACGAATCATTGTAGGTGGCGGTACTTCCCAACATATTCTTTGTGGATTGCAGGCCAGAGAGCTCCAGCATGTTGCCATTATCACTGATGCCTTGCAGGTTATAGGAGATATCGAAGCGATCACCCAAACCCGGGTCACCGTCAATGTGTATCTCATATCCAAAACCCAGACCATTATCCGCTACCACATCCAGTCCGGTGGTTGGATTGTATATCGCACCTGTCACCAGATTTGGTCCGATAGGATTTACCTGAATCACATCATATTGATTTGGATTCAACGGATCGAATACCACGGCAATCTCGGGGGTCAGTGTCTGGGCGGTGGTAGTGAACTCCAGACCTGTAGTGTCAAATACGCCTGTCATGCTGGCTGTACCTGTCCCAATATTATTCAGATTTACTTCAGCACGAACAGGGGTGGCCGCGGCCACTTCCGAAGTATTATCTATTACCATTCCCATCGTTCTCGCGCCGGCACGGGTCGGACGAATCATAAAGCTATCGCCGGCAACTGGTGCACCTACCCCAGTGAGAGTAAAACCTTCTACATCGGGGACAAAGGGTATTGCTGCAGCGGGGCCTGCAACCAAGGCATTATCACTCAAACGCGTTAGGCTATAGTTTAAACCGGCATCGACCGTAAGCAGATAATCGCTATCGGTTAGAAGATTTGTATCGGTAATCGTTGCTGTTACCGTTGCCGCACCAAGATTATCCAGCGCAGGGAATACCTCGGATGGACCGGTAGAGAAAAAGTCCTGGCCCAGCTGTGAGTTCAAATCCATACCTAGTCGATGTTGGCTGTTATAGGTATCGGTAACTGCATAGGCAATACGGCCCAGTGAATTTTGTATCGGATCGATGATGTCACTGCGCAGATCCAGTAATGCACCCAGTCGTCCACCCGTAATAAGTGAGGATACATTTGCGCTACTGGTAGCGCTGGTCTGGTAGCCGATCTCCAATATGCTGGTATCATATTTATTCACTTCTATGGTCAAGTCATAGCTATTAAAATCATTCACCACGGCCTGACCATTACCAACATAGACATTCAATGAACCATTGGGCTGTTCAAGGGTTTGCACATCAACATATTTTGAAATTTCGACGATTAACTGATCACGACGATCAAGAAGATCATTCGGTAATATGCCACGAGCTCTTCCCGGTGAGCCAGCTATTGATTCATTCAGTGCAGCAATCTCTCTGGCAATACTATTCACCTCGGGAACAATATTGGACATCTCCAGATTCACACTATCGCGTAAGGAATCCATACGGTTATAGATGATGCCAAAACGCTGAACCATAGACTCAGCATTGGTTAATAATACTTCACGCGCAGGTACCGATGTAGGATCATTAGCGACCCCCTGATTGGCAGCAAAGAATGACTCAAGTGCAGGACTCAAACCTGAATTGGGATCCGCCAGCATGTTGTCCATCTGCAAGGCATAGTTATGAAATGTGTTGTAATAGTCCGACGAGGAGGTATTTTCCACCAGCTGACGCTGCAGGAAAGTATCGTAGGCACGGTAGGTATTCGCCACATAGCCGCCGTTACCAATATAGCCGGCAGAGCTATAAGAGGGATTATTAGTCAGCATATCGGTACGCTGACGTGAATATCCTTCCAGGTTAACGTTGGTAACGTTATGACTGACCACGCTGATATTGCGTTGCGACATCAGCAGTCCGGAGATACCGGTTCTTAGTGCGTCACCTGTTAGTGCCATAGTCTTCTACCTCGATTTGTGCGTGGCATAGCCACTCCACCTTTAATTTATAGCGTCTAGTTTGCGCTAAACTTTAGTCCTGAAAATGCTTGGGCCAGGGCTGAATTATTCATCACCCCGGCAATCTTGCTCGCATAATCCGGATCGGTTGCATAACCGGCTCCCTGCAAGGCCTTGGTGAAGGCGATATCGCCCTTGGCCTGGGTGATGGCATCACCATAACGGGGATTGGATTTCAGAAAATCTACATAATCCTCAAAACTCTCGCCGTAGCCATCGTAGGCACGGAAACTCGCCTGTTCTTTCACAAACTTGCCTCCGAGAAATTCCATCGTATTCATGTCCAGGGTCTTTCCTGACCAGCGATTATCGGCCTTGATGTTGAACAAATTAAAACTCGCCTTACCTTCACTGTCGCGGCTGACATGTTTGCCCCAGCCAGTCTCCAGTGCAGCCTGAGCCAGCAAGACCTTGGGACTGACACCCAGGCGCTCTGCGGCCTTCTCGGCATAGGGCATCAGGGTTTCGACAAAACTCTCGGGGGATTCGAAGATCTGCTCCACCTGCTTACTGGCACTGTCTGGTACGGTATTACGCATATTAACTGCCGCATCTGACGGTTGGCCCGGGATATGGATCGGTCTTGGCGCGCCCAGGAAACGACGCAGCGGTGTCAGTTCACGAGGCTCGTTTGTATTCGTAGCAGTAGCCTTATTCTCTTCATCAGGAATGCCCATACTCCCCTTTAGCTGTTTAACCAACAGTTTACCGATACCGGTATCGCCTTTATTGGCAATGGTCAGTGCCAGCTGCTGATCAAACATATCCTGATAGAATTCCATATTGTTACTACCGAACAACGGATCGCCCAGGCTGGAACTACGGGACTGCTTTAACATCATCTGCACAAACAAGGCTTCAAACTGTTGCGCGGTTTTATCCAGCGCTGCGCCCTTATCCTTGCGCGCCATGGTGCGCAGGCTGTTGAGCCCCTTCAGGTCAAAGGCAAAGTCGGCTTGATTGTTGGCGGCATTATCCATCATCGTCTTATATCGCTTAGATGATCATCAGTTCGGCGCGCAGGGCACCAGCGGTTTTGAGTGCTTCTAGTATGGCCACCAGATCGCCCGGGGCAGCACCTACCTGATTCACTGCTCGAACAATCTCGTTCAACTCGACACCGGGCTCAAACATAAACATACGGCTTCCCGCCTGGTCGACGTCGATATCAGTCCCCTGAGTCGCTACCGTCTGACCACCGGCCAGAGGGGTATCGGGTTGATTGACATCGGTAGTCGGTTTGATCGTCACCGTCAGACTGCCATGGGATACCGCAGCAGACAGCACACGTACATTACGACCGATCACCACCGTTCCGGTACGTGAGTTAATGATGATGCGGGCTGGGCCCTCATCCGGGGTCAGTCTCAGATTCTCCAGCATCGACAGGTAGGTCACACGCTGCGAAGGATTCAGTGGTGCATTCACCTGTATAGAAGCCGCATCAATGGCGCGTGCAGTGCCCAACCCCATGGTATCGTTGATGCTTTTGGTCAGACGATGTGCGGTGGTGAAATCCGGGCTGTGCAGATTAAAGATCAGGCTGGTGGCATCACCAAAACGAGTCGGTACCGCGCGTTCGACAATGGCACCATTGGGAATGCGACCTGCGCTGGGAATATTGATCGTTACCTTGGAGCCGTCAGCGCCCTCTACCCCCAGGCCACCCACTACCAGGCTACCCTGGGCCATGGCGTAGATATTACCGTCAACCGCCTTCAGCGGGGTCATCAACAGGGTACCGCCACGCAGGCTCTTGGAGTTACCGATGGAAGAAACGGTGATGTCTATATTCTGACCCGGTTTGGAGAAGGCTGGCAGTTCTGCATGTACCATTACTGCGGCAACGTTCTTCAACTGCAGATTGGCACCGGCCGGCAGGGTAACACCGAACTGGTTCAGCATCGATTTCATACTTTGTACGGTAAAGGGGGTTTGTGTGGTCTGATCACCAGTACCGTCCAGGCCCACCACCAGTCCATAACCGACCAGCTGGTTACTGCGTACCCCGGCAACCGAGGCAATATCCTTCACGCGCTCTGCCTGAATCGCCGTAGAGACGGTCAGTAACAGCAGTATCGCAATGCTCTGTATGGTCTTGTTCATGTTTGCCTGGCCCTGTTTATAGTATCGTTTATATTACTAATACAATTATCGTGCCATCAATAGAATTTGCTTGTATTTCAATATGTTAGAGATTTAATATGGATATATAGGTGGCCATATGCAGGCCCGAGAGGAAAGGATTTGCCGCTAAGGCAGAAAAGAATAAGCCGGTGGGTTCATGCCACTGTACCCACCGGCCAGGTTATTTGGTGTCCTTAGGGTTCGGATACCAAGTTATGTCGCTTACACTTATTATTATTATTCGAATCAGGCTCATGCCACTGGACCTGATTCTGGTCTGGAGCAGGTTCATGCCACTGGACCTGCTCCACATCCGCAAAGCTCATGCCACTGAGGCTTTGCGAAATTCTCTACACCATAGGGGCGGTGTGCCTCTTTGAGGCGAATTCCGGTGGACCTAGAAAGGCCACACCTTCTTGAAAAACTTGCTCATCCAGCCGTCACGATTGGCATCTGCCAGTGCACCGGTTCCGCCATAGATAATCTGCGCATTGGCAACCTTGGTTGACTGCACGGTATTATCGGGGCTGACATCTTCGGGGCGAATGATCCCGGAGACACGGATAAATTCATCGCCCTGGTTCAGGGAGAGGATCTTCTCACCACGGATGACCAGATAACCGTTGGCCAGCACCTCCATCACACTGACGCTAATGCTGCCTTGCAGGCTATTGCTTTGGGCACTGGAGCCCTCACCATCAAAGGCCTGATCGGAATTTGCACTCAATGACAGATCGCCCGTTCCACCACCGATAATTCCGGGCCGGGTAACGGATGCCGCCTGGCCAAGGATGGTCGGATTCTCGAAGTTAATCTCATTGGTCTTGGCGGTAGAGGTACTGGCGCTCTTACTGGCGTTAGTACTCTCCGTTAGCGTCATGCTAAGGATATCGCCGACCCGATATGCCTTGCGATCGGTATAAAAGTTGCCAAATCCCGGTTGAAACAGGCTGCCAGGATTTGCATTGGAATAACTCACCGGCACCGGTCTGGCTGGGGCATAATTGGGATCATGCTGGGCCTTTTCCGGGGCACCGGCACAGCCGGCCAGTGTTGCCAGTATCGCTATCATCAGACTAATACGTTTCATGTCCTATCCTCTTAGAGGTTCTGGCTGACATAGGCCAGCATCTGATCGGCGGTGGATATCGCCTTGGAGTTCATTTCATAGGCACGCTGGGTCTCGATCATATTTACCAGCTCTTCCACCGCATTAACGTTGGAGCCTTCCAGAGAGCCCGATTGCACCCGGCCCAACCCTTCCAGGCCAGGATTTCCCTGTGCCGGTGCACCA
>Ga0224506_10000968_pt1 | contig 21560 bp, 15 predicted proteins | sample SF_Jan12_sed_USG_2_FD_169108 | JGI IMG/M metagenome (GOLD analysis project Ga0224506, IMG submission 169108) | Sediment microbial communities from San Francisco Bay, California, United States - SF_Jan12_sed_USGS_8_1 | ecosystem: Environmental > Aquatic > Marine > Sediment | place: USA... | reverse complement strand
AAAGAACATTCAGGATGCCGAAGCAGTCGCCGAGGCTATTAAGAAAGCCATAAAACGCACAAAGACCAAAGTCAAACTGGCAGCGGTAGCAGTGGCAGGTTCTGCCGTCATCACTAAATCAATCCAGATGCCAGCCGCATTAAGCGACAAGGAACTGGAAGAGCAGATCATACTGGAAGCTGATCAATACATTCCCTACCCGCTTGATGAGATAAACCTCGATTTTCAGGTTCTCGGCCCGTCTGCAAAAGCCCCTGAAATGAACGATGTCCTGCTGGCTGCCTCGCGCAGTGAAAACATTGAGATTCGTACCGCGGCTCTGGAGATGGCAGGTTTGGTGGCAAAGATTGTTGATGTTGAAGCCTACACCATTGAAACGGCTACGCACTTAGCGGTTGAAAAGGTACCTGATATTAGCACCGATAGCATTATTGCGGTGATCGATATAGGTGCAACCATGACCAGCCTGAATGTGGTGATTGATAATAAACTTATTTATACCCGTGAGCAGGCTTTCGGCGGTAAGCAGCTGACCGAAGAGATTATGCGTCGATACGCCCTGTCATATGAAGAAGCCGGACGCCTTAAAAAAGAAGGCGGACTGCCTGATAACTATATTCCTGAAGTACTGGAACCCTTTAAAGAAACCATGGCGCAGCAGGTCAGTCGTTTTCTGCAGTTTTTCTACACCGCTGGTCATCACGATAATGTCGACCTCATCGTACTGGCCGGGGGGTGCGCATCAATTACAGGCATTGACGAGCATATAGAAGAGCAGCTTGGCGTTAAAACCATTATTGCTAATCCTTTTTCCAATATGTCTCTGGCACCTAAAATCAATGCGGCAACCCTGAATAATGACGCACCATCTATGATGATCGCCTGCGGTCTGGCATTAAGGAGTTTTGACGATGGCTCACATTAATCTTCTGCCCTGGCGCGATGAACTGCGCGCACAACAAACCAAAGACTTTACCCAGAGCGCTTTTATTGCAGCACTGTTTGCCGGTGCTGTTTTTTTAATGGTCTATACGCAGATTAATGGTGCGGTTGAAAACCAGAAGCGCAGAAACGCCATGCTCACCACGGAAATTAAGAAACTTGATACTGAGCTGGCTCAAATCAAAGATCTGGAAACAACCAAAAGCAAGCTGCTATCAAGAATGGACATCATCCAGTCTTTGCAGCAAAAGCGCCCGCAGATCGTACATATTTTCGATCAAATCGTCAGAACAGTCCCTGACGGTGTCACGCTAAAATCGCTTGAGCAAAAAAGTGATGAATTGACAATCATCGGACTGGCTGAATCAAATGGCCGTGTCTCTGCATACATGCGTAATATCGAAAGTTCTGAATGGATGTCTAATCCACGGCTTGAATATATCGAAACTAAAAAGCAGTCCTTTAGAAACGCTGAATTTAAACTAAAAGTAAAGCAATCTGCGCCTGAAACGAAAAAAGACGGGGAAGATCAATCATGAAATTTTCTGACCTGAATGAAATCGAAATTGGCGACATTATTGATAAGATCAACAATTTAGATGTCAATGATCTTAAAAATATTGGTTCTGCTCCGAAACCTGTAAAAATTTTTGCGCTTGTCGTTATTTTTGCCGGTGTACTGGTAGCCGGCTACTTTTTAAAAATCACAGATCTTAACAAAGAAATTCTTGTACTGGAAAAGAAAGAGCAAGAACTTCGGGTATCCTACGACAAGATGCAGGCAACTGCCGTCAACCTTGATGCTTATACCCAGCAACTGGAAGACATGCGCAAATCGTTTGGTGCTCTGTTACGTCAGCTACCGGACAAAACAGAAATAGAATCTCTGTTAACCGATATTTCACAAACAGGTATCGCAGCAGGCTTAGAAATAGAATACTTCAAGCCTGAAAAGCTCACCTCAAAAGAGTTCTATTCAGAGTACCCGATAAAACTAAAAGTTAGCGGCCGTTATCATCAGTTTGCCACCTTTGTCAGCGGCGTTGCTGCATTACCGCGAATCGTGACCTTACAAGATATTAAAATTGAACCCAAAAAAGAAAAAGACGGTGCAGATTCAGCAAAAATGCTGATGGATTTAACCGTTATTACTTATCAATATCTTGAAGAATCAACAGGTACAAAACTATGATTCAGTCGAAATACTCCTCTCGATTATTCATCGTTGCTTTGCTCATCAGCTTGTCTCAACTATCAGGTTGTGCAAAAGATCATGATGATCTTAACGCTTATATCGCTTCAGTTAAAACCAAACATCAGGGTACTGTTAAACCCATACCACAGTTTAAGCCTTATAAGACCTTTACCTATGCAGCAGGGGATTTACGTGATCCGTTCCAGCAGGAAGCCGAACAGTCTGTTGATGAGGCTAACAACAAGAACGCATTAAAACCAAACAAAACAAGACCTAAAGAACAACTTGAATCATTCCCTCTGGACACATTACGTATGGTTGGCATTCTGGAGCAAAACAACATCAAATGGGGTCTGGTAAAGGATCCTAACAGTGTTGTTCACAGGGTGTTGCCCGGTAACTATGCAGGACAGAATGAAGGACAAATTGTTCTTATTAATGAGAATTCTATTGAATTTTTAGAAATTGTCGCCGACGGCCTCGGTGGTTACATCGAACGAAAAGCATCTCTTGCCCTCGGCAACGAATAATTTCAGGAGTTAATTATGAATAACATATTCATAAACAAAAAAAACACATCATTATTGATGAAAACAGGATTGGCGATTGTTTTACTTATTGGGTTAATGTCAGGCAAGCATGTCTATGCTGAACCACTTGCATCCATTGAATCGGTACGCTATGCCACTTTACCCGGTAACCGGGTACAGATTATTCTCAGCATGGACCGTGAAGTAAAAGCGCCTCTGAGCTTCACAATCGATAATCCGGCACGGATTGCATTTGACTTTGCCAACACTGTCAGCAAGCTTGCCAAGCGTTCAGAACAGATTGGCGTCGGCATTGCGCAATCTGTTACTGCCATTACGGCAAAAAACCGTACACGTGTAATATTAAACCTGACTGAAATTGTGCCTTATCACGTCAGCGCTGAAGGTCGTCAGGTTCAAATCACTCTCGATACTCAGGGCACAACCGACTCCAATTTAATAGCCAGCACAGCAGCCAATAAAGGTAATGGTGCCGGCAGCAGCACTGTTGAAGATACACAGCGATTAACGTCAAGTGGCCGCGGTATTCGTAAAATTGACTTCCGTCGCGGTGAAAATGGTGAAGGTCGTGTCATCGTCACACTCAGCCATGCAAATATCCCTATGGATGTCAGTGAAGAGTTCGGGAAAATAGTCATTAACTTCCCTAACTCCAGCCTGCCTGATGCTTTACGCCAGCGCTTAGATGTTCTTGATTTTGCAACACCAGCAAAAACCATCGACAGTTTTGAGCAGGACAGCGCCACCCGCATAGAAATTATGCCCATTAACAACAACTACGAACACCTTGTTTATCAGTCCGATAATATCGTCACAGTTGAGCTGAAAAACATCACTAAAGATGAGCTGGAACTTAAACAAAAAGAGAAGTTTGGTTTTGTAGGTGAACGCCTGTCACTTAATTTCCAGGATATTCCAATCCGCGCCGTATTGCAGTTAATTGCAGACTTCACCGACCTGAACGTTGTTGTGAGTGATACCGTTACCGGCAACCTGACCTTACGTTTAAAGAATGTACCATGGGATCAGGCACTGGATATCATTCTGAAATCCAAAGGTCTGGCAAAACGCAAATCAGACAAAGTCATGCTGATTGCGCCAAGTGAAGAAATTGCTGCACAGGAAAAAATTGACCTGGAAGCTCAGCAAGCTGTTACCGAGCTGGCGCCACTACAAACAGCATTCTTTACCATAAACTTCGCTAAAGTCACGGCACTGGAAGCCATGTTTAAAGGCGAGAAAAGCATGCTAACGCCACGCGGTTACGTACTGGTTGATGAGCGTACTAACTCGATTATGATTAAAGACACCGAGAGTTCTTTAACTGAAATCCGTCGTGTACTTACCAAACTGGATGTACCGGTACGACAAGTACTGGTCGAGTCCAGAATTGTTATCGCCAATGAAAAGTTCAAAGAAGAGTTTGGAGCACGCTTTGGTCAAAGCACCGTCAACGCAAACGGCAACACGCTTAACACCACAAGTGGTTCACTGGAAGCTACTGATGCCGGTGTGCAAAGTGCGCTTACTAACATCAGTGGCGGTGGCAGCATCACACCGGTTGAACTGGGCAGTCTGGACAACCGCTTGAACGTTAATATGCCGGTTATCAATCCATCAGGTGCATTCTCTCTGGCTATTTTGGGTGAAAACAGTTTAATCGACCTCGAGCTATCCGCATTACACGAAGAAAATGCCGGTGAAATCATCTCCAGCCCTCGTGTGATAACAGCTGACCGTCAAGAAGCCTATATAGAACAGGGTGTTGAAGTACCTTACTTCTCAGCAACATCAAGTGGTGCTACACAGGTATCGTTCAAGAAGGCAGTGTTAGCAATAAAAGTAACACCACAAATCACCCCGGATGACCGTATCATTCTTGATTTACAAATCAATAAAGACGCAGTCGGTCAGGTGTTTGCAAACATCCCAACCATCGATACCAGAGAAGTAAAAACACAGGTACTGGTTAACAACGGCAACACCGTGGTCTTAGGTGGTATTTATGAATCCATCAAGAGCGAGGGTGTGACTAAAGTGCCGTTCCTCGGCGACTTACCGCTTATTGGCGGGATGTTCCGCCACACGCTTGATTCGCATGAGAAAAATGAGTTATTAATCTTTGTAACACCAAAAGTATTAAAAGATTCACTGGAACTCTAGACACAAGACTAAACGAAGCGATGCAACACTATCGCTTCGTTTACAGCTTACTGATTACAATAATTTCACACAGCATGTGTTTGCCTCTCTGCGCAAACAGGAGTGAAGAATGAAAAGAATAATATTACTAACAAGTTTACTTAGTGCATCACTATTACAAGCCTCATGTGATGTTGGTGATACACCGGCATTCGGGACGGGAGCGGACACAACCCCAAGTACTACATCTTATGTAAATAGCACAAGCTTCTTTATACTTGCCAGTCCTCAACAACTGGGAGCTGTCGTTACAACAACAGATGCGACCAGCGGGCTCACAACCACCACACTAACTGAAAAAACTTCCGTCATAACAGTCCGTGTTGGCGATAGAGACAACTTTTTCATCGGTGACAGTATAACTGTGTATTTCGCTACTGATTACGGCTTTCTATCCGATAGCTATTGCGTAACGACTGATGGCTCATGCTCAATAACCTACACGACAGGCGATCTAAATGCTCGACCTGGTGATGATAAAGCATATATAACAGCCTATACACAGGGTGAAGAATCGTTTCTTGATCTGAATAATAATAACGCACTCGATGATGGAGAATCCTTCACTGATACAGATACTCCTTTCATAGATAATGACCATAACGGTACATGGACCGCCAATGTAGATATACCGGTTGGCGCTATCCCATATCAAGGTTATGACGGTGTTTTCAGCGGCGAAACCTGTCTTGATACTACAGGCAGGTGCGCTAGCAGTACTACCACCTATATTTATGACCTCTTGGAGCTCAACCTCTCAAATTAAGAAACTTTTACTTTATAGAAAACAGTCACCTAATGGTGACTGTTTTGTTTCTCGCTTATAATACTTGCCAATCCATTAATTTAAACAAGCTATGAAATCCACCAACATCTTCCTAATCGGCCCGATGGGTGCCGGCAAAACCACGGTTGGCCGCCTGCTGGCACAAAAACTCTCGCTTAGCTTTATTGATAGTGATCATGAGATAGAAAGACATACCGGTGTCGATATCCCACTGATTTTTGAAAAAGAGGGCGAAGAAGGTTTTCGTAAACGCGAAGCTGAAATCATTGATGAGCTGACGCAGCTGAAAAATATCGTACTGGCCACCGGTGGCGGTGCCATTATCAAAGAAGAAAACCGTCAGCACTTAATTAACCGCGGGCTGGTGATTTATCTGGCAGCGGACATCAAACACCTGCTACGGCGCACCCGTAAAGATCGTAACCGTCCGCTGCTACAAGGACCTAATCCGGAACAGAAACTTCGGCAGATTATGCAGCAAAGAGAGCCTTTGTACCGTGAAGCCGCCGATTATGTGATTGATACCGGCAAGCATTCAGTTCAAACCATCATCAGCCAGATTCTGGAGTTACAGAAAAAACAGGACCCGCTAACCTAGCTAAGTTGCGCTAGCTCTGAATCCGTCAGGTTAAAGTATCTGACATACCCTCTTCTCCGCGCCTCATGCCGCCCTGCGCGCAGAATTGGAAGCGGCTCCCTATATCATCAGTTTCAGTTTATAATATGGCTTTATTTCTGGCATCGATAACGACTACGCTTTTATGATTACACTAAACGTTGACTTGGGCGAGCGCAGCTACCCTATTTATATTGGCACTGATCTTTTAAATCAGGCTGATTTACTGACACAACACATCTCCGGCAACAGCGCCCTGATCGTTACCAATGAAACCGTCGCGCCGCTTTATCTCGACAAGATTAAACAACATCTGAGCGGCATCAAACATGAAGTCGTCATACTACCGGACGGTGAGCAATTCAAAAACCTCGATGTTCTCAATCAAATTTATGATGCGTTACTGAGTCATCAGTTTGATCGCAATACCACTTTAATTGCCTTAGGTGGCGGTGTGATTGGCGACATTACCGGCTTCGCTGCTGCAACCTATCAGCGCGGTGTTAATCTGATCCAGATTCCGACCACGCTATTATCACAGGTGGATTCATCTGTCGGTGGCAAAACAGCGGTCAATCACAAGCTCGGTAAAAACATGATCGGGGCCTTTTATCAGCCAAAGGCCGTTATCGCTGACACCAACACCCTGAACACATTAGATGACCGTCAGTTAAGCTCGGGCATTGCCGAAGTGATTAAATACGGTCTGATTCGCGATACAGATTTCCATGCCTGGCTCAAAGCACACATGAAAGCACTGCTGCATCGTGACCCTGCCGCCCTTGCACATGCGATTGAACGATCCTGTCAAAATAAAGCCGATGTGGTCTCAGCCGATGAAAAAGAAAGTGGTCAGCGCGCTTTACTTAATCTGGGCCACACTTTTGGTCACGCCATCGAAACCGGCATGGGTTATGGCGAATGGCTGCATGGCGAAGGCGTTGCCACCGGCATGATGATGGCCGCTATATTATCCTGCAAATTAGGTAACATCTCGGAAGATGACGTGGCCGAAGTCAGACAGCTGTTGCTGTGTGCAAAACTTCCCGTGCATGCACCGGAACAGCTAACCGCCAAAGGCTTTAAAAAACTCATGGCGATTGACAAGAAAGTTCAGGATGGAAAAATTCGGTTAATTCTGCTTCATGCCATTGGCGATGCTTACATCACCGATGATTATGAAGACAGCCAGCTAACAGCCTGCATCAACGCCAGTTACTGTTAGGAATCCACTGCCATCATGACTCAAAACGCTCATCTTGTACTTGCGCCCTATGCCTGCAGCGACGCAACCAGTCGCGGACAACTACACGACGAGAATGCACCCAGTCATCGAACCCTTTACCAGCGTGACCGCGACCGCATTATCCACAGTGCGGCCTTCAGAAGGCTCGAGTATAAAACTCAGGTTTTCGTCAACCACGAAGGCGATCTTTTCCGCACCCGTTTAACCCATTCAATCGAGGTTGCACAAATAGCGCGTTCCATTGCACGGGAACTTGGTCTTAATGAAGATCTCACAGAAGCCATCGCCCTGTCTCATGACCTTGGCCACACGCCTTTTGGTCATGCCGGACAAACGGCGTTAAACAAATGCATGAAAGACTACGGCGGTTTTGAGCACAACCTGCAGTCGTTAAGAATAGTCGACAGCCTTGAAGAGCGTTATGCCGATTACAAAGGCATCAACCTGACCTTTGAATCAAGAGAAGGCATTCTTAAACACTGCTCATTAAAAAATGCAAAAAAACTCGGCGATGTGGGTGAACGTTTCCTGGACAATACTCAGCCTGCATTGGAAGCACAACTGACCAACCTTGCGGATGAAATTGCCTATAGCAATCACGATATTGACGATGGTTTACGCTATGGACTGCTCAGCTTTGAAGAAATGATGGAAACCACTTTATTCCGCCAGCAATATGAATACGTTATTAAAAAATACCCGGATCAGAACGAACGCATTCTGACACATGAAATCATTCGCCGCATGATCAGTCACATGGTGGTTAACCTGATTGAAAACAGCCGTAAAAATATCCTGCAGGCAAAACCCTTATCGCCCGACGATGTAAGACAAAACGGCCGGCCGTTAATTGCTTTTAGCGATGAACTGCAGGAACAGGCGACCGAACTGAAACAGTTCATGTTTAAAACACTTTACCGGCATTACCGTGTACACAGAATGAGTATTAAGGCATCACAAACAATCACTGCTCTGTTTGATGTCTTTGTCAATGATTTACGTATTCTGCCGCCGGAAGCACAGGCACATTGCCGTCATCTGTTTAACAAAGAGGGTGACAATGGCAATATACGCGGTGTGGCTGATTATATTGCCGGCATGACAGACCGCTTTGCTATTGTTGAATATGAGCGTATATTCAACCCCAGACAGTTATCAATGATTAACCTAATCCCTTAAACGTGTTTGCCGACAGAAAATAATAATCAAATAAAAATGGACGCCCTCGACCCCAAAGATCTGCAACCACAAACCATGTTAGGTTTGAAACTGATTCAGCAGCCGTTTAGTAAATTACCCGGCGCTGAAAATCTGTTTGAATTTGATGCGCTAAAACAGACCTGTGACACGGTGTCTCATCACTTACAGTTCAGCAAACTATTAATGGTGGTTCAGGGCCGCAAAGGCAGCGGCAAAAACAGTCTGGCAAACAGGCTGATCATTAGTGACCACCCCGCTCTGTATTTTTTTAATGCCACAGCCAAAACCGGCGAAGACTTATCAGCACTTTTAACTCAGGCTGCAACCAATAATCACGCTGAAAGCATCCAGATACTGGAACAAAGAATTCAGGATATTATGTACCGCGGCCAGCAGCCCGTATTGATTGTCAATGATGCCAGCCAGCTATCCGATGTCGTGCTAAGCCAGTTGATTCAGTACGCTCAGCAAAAAAAAGACAGCAACCAGAAAACTCAGCTAAAACTTTTGTTGCTGGGAGACAACAGTCTTGGCAGCAAACTCGACAGTAACAGCAGCCTGACAAACAACCAGTATTATTCCGTTGAACTACCGCAATTAAATGTCAGCAACACGCGAGCCTTTTTAATGCACCGTCTCACTCAGGCCGGCTTTCGTGATGAAAATCCGTTTACTGATAAAGACATCAGCAATATTTTTAAAATAGCCAATGGCAACCCCGTTGCCACAATGGAGACAGCCGCTGAAATCCTCAACGACAATCGAAGTTTGTTTGTAGAAAACTATTCCACCAATCAAAAATCTAAAAAACTGTTGTTTCTTGCTGCCGCCGCCACTTTGTTCGCCGGTATATTTATTTACAACCTGTTAACTGAACCTGAGCAAAACAGCAGCAAAGAGCAGACACCAGTCATTCCGCAAGCCACCGGCAACAAAGCCATTGACCAGCTGTTCAATAGCGGCAACAACACAATGGATATTAAACAGCCCGGCGCGGATACATCAAAAGCCCTTTCAACAACTCAGCTGGCACCTGACCTCGCAATACCTCATCAAACCAGCCGAAGTAAAGAGAGCACTCAAACCACACTGGCCATTCCCGAGCTGCTCACTGCAAACACAGAACTCAGCGACGACCAGGACAGCCTTGTTACAGAGCCGCCAGAAAAAGCTTCTGCACCAGTTCAGCCAGTAAAACAACAACAGCCCGCTGTTGTTCCGGCAACACCGATGCCGGCTCTTAAAACGCCTGACATGGTTGCCATAAAGCCAGTCCAGACTAAGCCGTTACAACAAACAGATAAAACCACTCAGGCCTTTATTAATACCGGTGCAAAAACCGAAAGCTGGTTATTAAAGCAGCCAGGTAAACTGTGGAGCCTGCAAATTCTTGCAGGGTATGAAGCAGAAACTTTGCTAAGTTACATTCAACAGCACCAGTTAGGTGACAGGGTTGCTTATTTTCGTAGTCATCTGGGTACAAAAGACTGGCATGTGATTTTGTATGGTCAATATAAGAGCAAAGAAGAGGCAAAGTCCGTTATACCTTACCTGCCGGCTTATATTCAGCAAAACAAGCCCTGGCCTAAAGACTTAAAATCTGTACAAAACGCAATTAAACAGTATCAAAAGTAGTGCAATTGCATAAACCTGGTCAATTTTCGCTACTTTTTAATAAACCCTATCACCTTTTTTTTAGCAGTCTCTTCCTGTAAAATGTCCTGCCCCTTAATCAGGGGAGCAAATCACCGGATCTGGGCCGATATATCGTCTAATTCACCGGAATTTAAGAATTTTTATGGTATCTGGGCTTAATACTCAGATATCCAGAGGCAGTTATGAGCGAAGAAAACACGGTTTTTAATCAATATCGACTACCGAATAAGCACGGTTTATATAATCCTGCGAATGAAACCGAAAACTGTGGTGTTGGTTTTGTCGCCCACATTAAAGGCGAGCCTAGTCACCAGATCATATTGGATGCTGACCATATAGCACGTCGTATGGAACACCGTGGCGCTTGTGGTTGTGAAACCAACAGTGGTGATGGCGCCGGTATTATGACCGGCCTGCCTTATGCTTTTTTAACTCGCGTCGCAAAAGAAGCTTTTGCTGCCGAGCTACCTGCAAAAGGCCAGTATGCTGCGGGTAATGTTTTTTTACCGGTTGATGATGCAGAGCGCGCTCACTGCAAAACGCTGGTTAATGAATTAATTGCCGCCTCAGGTCAGAAACTGATTGGCTGGCGTGATTTACCAGTTGACCCGATCAAAGCCGATATCGGCCCTACCGCTCGCCAATCCATGCCACATATGGAGCAGCTATTCATTGCCGCTGCTGATGGTGTCGACTCGGATGATTTTGAACGTAAATTATATATCTTACGTAAAGATGCAGCTCACCAGATTCGTGGCGATCAAAGCCTCAAGCAAGCGGAGCTGTTCTACTTCTGCTCACTGTCTCCTAAAGTGATCGTATATAAAGGCATGATGAACCCGGATCAGGTAATGCCGTTCTACACAGATCTTAACGCTGAAGATTACACCTCTCATCTGGCAATGGTACATTCCCGCTTCTCAACCAACACCTTCCCTTCATGGGATCGTGCACAGCCTAAGCGTTTCATGAGCCACAACGGTGAAATCAACACCCGTTTAGGTAATGCGAACTGGATGATTGCGCGTGAAGGCATGGCCGAAAGTGAGTTATTCGGCGACGATATCAAGCGGATACTGCCGGTTATTGAGCCGGAAGTATCTGACTCTGGCAGTTTTGATAACGTTTTAGAATTCTTATTAATGGGTGGCCGTAGCCTGCAAGAAGCCGTGATGATGATGGTGCCTGAAGCATGGCAGAACGACACCAGCATGTCAGAAGAAAAACGTGCTTTCTACGAGTACCAGTCTGCGCTGATGGAACCATGGGATGGCCCGGCGTCTATCGTCTTTACAGATGGCCGTTATATTGGCGCAACGCTGGACCGTAATGGTCTGCGCCCAAGCCGTTATTACCTGACCCACGATGACCGCGTGATCATGGCATCAGAGGTTGGTGTATTACCGGTTGAACCAGATAACGTTAAATTCAAAGGCCGCCTGCAGCCGGGCAAAATGTTCCTGATCGATTTTGATAAAGGCCGCATGATCTCAGATGAAGAATTAAAGCACGAATTCGCCATGAAACAGCCATACCAGCAATGGCTAACGGATCAGCGAATTTCATTATCGCAGTTAGAACCGTCTAAAGAAGCTCACGGCTTCAACCAGGATGACCTGCTGCCACGTATGCGCGCTTTTGGTTACACCTCTGAAACCATGCAGTTTATGCTGATGCCTTTAGTTAAAGAAGGCCGTGACCCTGTGGGTTCAATGGGTAACGATGCGGCACTTGCCTGCATGTCTGATAAATCACGCATGATCTACGACTACTTCAAGCAGTTATTTGCTCAGGTCACCAACCCGGCAATCGACTCGATTCGTGAAGAAGTGGTGATGTCATTACAGTGCTACATTGGCCCGGAGAAAAATATTCTGGCCGCGACCGAAGAACACGCTCACCGCTTATTATTGCCGCACCCGATTCTGACTAATGAAGAATTAGCCGCGCTTAAGCACATGGACTTCCGTGGCTGGACAACGCAAACCATCGACATGACTTATGCGAAATCTGAAGGTACTGCTGGTCTGCAAAAAGCGATTGACCGTATTTGTGCTGAAGCAGAACAGGCCATTAGCGATGGTCACAGCTTAGTCATTATGTCGGACCGCAATATCAATAGCGACCGTGTACCGGTCAGTGCATTGCTGGCAACCGGTGCGGTGCACAGTCACTTAGTTAATAAACACATTCGTACCCGTATTGGTCTGATCTTAGAATCAGGTGAAGCGCGTGAAGTACACCACCACTGTCTGTTAACCGGTTACGGTATTGACGCGATCAACCCGTATCTGGCTTTTGAAGCATTATGGGATGCGCAGCGTAAAGGCCTGCTAGAAAGCGACGCTCACAATACCGATGAGAAAATCGTAGAAGGCTACCGTAAGTCAGTGGGTAAAGGCATGTTTAAAGTCTTTGCAAAAATGGGTATTTCAACACTGCAGTCTTACAAATCAGCACAAATTTTTGAAGCCGTTGGTTTGGCTGACGAGGTAGTTAACCGCTGCTTTGAAGGCACAGCAAGCCGTATTCAGGGCGTCAACTTTGAAGTACTGGCAGAAGAATCACTGCGCCGTCATGGCTTAGGCTATGCCGAGCGTGAAGCCCGTGTGACAGTACTGCCAAATCAGGGCGACATGCACTGGCGCGCTAAAGGCGACAGTCACATGTGGAACCCGCAAAGCATTTCAGCGCTGCAGGAAGCGGCCCGCACCGGCAACAAAAATGTATATGAGCGCTTTGCAAAAACAGCCAATGCCGACACCGCAAAATGCACACTGCGCGGCATGCTGGATTTCAACACGGCAGCTAACGGTGGTGCCATCGACATTGCTGAAGTTGAATCTGCAAAAGACATTGTTAAGCGTTTTGCAACCGGTGCCATGAGCTTCGGTTCTATCTCACCGGAGTCTCATGAGTCGTTAGCTATTGCCATGAACCGCATGGGCGGTAAATCAAACACCGGTGAAGGTGGTGAAGATGCTGCTCGCTGGACACCTGAAGCCAATGGCGACTCACGTCGTTCGGCAATCAAGCAGGTTGCATCGGGCCGTTTCGGTGTCACCATTGATTACCTGACCAATGCAGACGAAATTCAAATTAAAGTATCACAGGGCGCAAAACCTGGAGAAGGCGGAGAGCTGCCGGGTACCAAGGTTGATGAACTGATCGCACGCCTGCGTCACTCAACACCGGGTGTTGGCTTAATCAGCCCGCCGCCGCATCATGATATTTACTCAATCGAAGATTTAGCGCAGCTGATTCACGATCTGAAAAATGCCAACCGTGCAGCGCGTATTTCGGTTAAATTAGTTGCAGAAAACGGTGTTGGTACCATTGCATCAGGTGTGACTAAAGCACATGCTGATCACATCGTTATCGCCGGTCACGATGGCGGTACCGGTGCATCGCCAATCACCTCTATCAAGCATGCCGGTTTGCCATGGGAGTTAGGTGTAGCCGAAACTCACCAGACGCTGGTAATGAATGACCTGCGCTCACGCGTTGTAATTCAGACTGACGGCCAGATGAAAACCGGTCGTGACGTTGCCATCGCCGCCCTTTTAGGCGCTGAAGAATACGGTTTTGCAACCGCACCGCTGATTACCCTGGGTTGCGTCATGATGCGTAAGTGTCACTTAAACACCTGCCCGGTCGGTATTGCCACACAAGATAAAGAACTGCGTAAAAAATTCAAAGGCAAGCCGGAGCACATCGTTAACTACCTGTTTATGGTGGCGGAAGATCTGCGTCAGATTATGGCTGAACTGGGTTTCCGCAGCATCAATGAAATGATCGGTCGTGTTGACTGCCTGAAAGCAGCAACGGATTCTGAGCACTGGAAACAAAGTGGCATTGATTTAACAATGTTATTAACACCGGCGCAAAAACCACATGCAAATGTAGAAGTACATCAGACCATCAAACAGAACCACGGTCTGGAAGCGGCACTGGATAATCAGATCATCGAACTGGCAAAAGATGCACTGGAAAACGGCAACAAGGTCAATATTGAATTACCCGTGATCAATATCAACCGCGTTGTCGGCACCATGCTGTCAAACGAAGTGTCCAAAAAATACGGCTCTGCCATGCTGCCGGATGACACCATCAACATCAAACTGAACGGTTCTGCCGGCCAGTCGCTCGGTGCATTCCTGGCTAAAGGCATCAGCATCGAAGTTGAAGGCGATGCTAACGATTATGTCGGTAAAGGTTTATCGGGCGGTCGTGTGGTGGTTTATCCGGCGAAGAACAGCTCGTTTGTTGCCGAAGAAAACATCATTGTCGGTAACGTATGTTTATACGGTGCAACCAGCGGTGAAGCCTATTTCCGCGGTATTGCAGCGGAGCGTTTCTGTGTACGTAACTCAGGCGCTACAGCCGTTGTTGAAGGCATTGGTGATCACGGTTGTGAATACATGACAGGCGGTCGCATTGCGGTTCTGGGTTCGATTGGTCGTAACTTTGCAGCCGGCATGAGCGGCGGCGTGGCATACATCTGGGATCACGCAGGTGACCTGACGACCAAATGCAATATGGGCATGGTTGAGCTGGAAACAGTATCTAGCGATGAAGACACCGCCGAACTGAAACAGATGATAGAAAACCACCTGAAGTACACCGGCTCGAAAGTCGCTGAAAGACTGTTAAATGACTGGGACGGCGCATTAAGTCAGTTCGTAAAAGTTATGCCAACAGACTATAAGCGGGTACTTGAAGAACAAAAGAAAAAGGCAGATGCGGCTTAGTTAATTTAAAGCACATCTACAAACAAAGAGCTCCGCACAGACACGCGAATGAACGCAAAAAATATAATGTCTTATGACATTATATTTAACAGCTACAGGACGGCTATATTTGCTTTCATTCGCGTTCATTCGCGGAAAAACTTTTTAAAAAAGGTTTAAGAAGATAATGGGTAAAGTAACAGGCTTTAAAGAATTTGAACGTAAGACAGCGCCATACCGTGCTGTGGATGACCGTCTGCAAGACTATGGTGAAATCTACACAGCTCACGATGAAGCCCAGCTCAATACTCAGGGTGCGCGTTGCATGGATTGCGGCATTCCTTTCTGCCAGTCTGAAACAGGCTGCCCGGTTGATAACCTGATTCCGGAATGGAATGATCTGGTTTATAACAACCGCTGGCAAGATGCCAATGAGCGCCTGCACTCAACCAATAACTTCCCTGAGTTTACCGGTCGTGTATGCCCTGCCCCTTGTGAAGGAGCCTGTGTACTGGGTGTGATTGAACCCGCTGTTACCATTAAGAATATTGAATGCGCGATTGTTGACCGTGCCTTCGACGAAGGCTGGATTGTGGCCAAAACACCGGCATCACGCAGCGGCAAAAAAGTAGCCGTTATCGGCTCTGGCCCGGCCGGTTTAGCAGCCGCTGAAGAATTAAATCTGAGTGGCCACGAAGTCACTGTGTTTGAGCGTGCAGATCGCATCGGTGGCTTGTTAATGTACGGCATTCCAAACATGAAGCTTGAAAAAGCCGTGATTGATCGCCGCGTGCAATTAATGCGCGATGCCGGCATCAAGTTTGAAACCAATGCCGACGTCGGTAAAAATGTAGACGTTAAAGAGTTAATGCAAAACAACGATGCCATGTTGTTAGCGACCGGTGCCACCACGCCACGTGACCTTCCGGTTGCAGGTCGTGAGCTGAACGGTGTGCATTTTGCAATGGAATACCTGACAGCTAACACCAGGAGCTTATTAGATTCTAATTTAGCAGACGGTAATTACATCTCTGCCAAAGACAAACACGTTGTGGTGATTGGTGGTGGTGATACCGGTACGGACTGTATCGGTACTGCACTGCGTCATGGCTGCAAGTCAGTGGTCAACTTCGAGTTAATGCCAACACCACCGGCAGAACGTGCAGAAAACAATCCATGGCCAGCCTGGCCACATATCTTCCGCGTTGATTACGGTCACGAAGAAGCGGCTAAAGTCCAGGGCGAAGACCCGCGTACCTATTGCGTGCTGAGTAAAAACTTCAGTGATGATGGCAACGGTAATGTGAAAAGCGTGACCTCGGTAGAAGTTGAGTGGGAAGCAGACGAAGAAACCGGTCGCTGGAACATGAAAGAAATCGCCGGTTCAGAAAAAACCTGGGATGCTGATTTAGTGTTGTTAGCTATGGGTTTCTTAGGACCAGAGCATTACATCAGCGAAGCACTCGGTGTGGATACGGATGAGCGTTCTAACTACAAAGCGGAATATGGTAATTATGCGACTAGCATAGATGGTGTGTTCACTGCGGGTGATTGTCGCCGTGGGCAGTCGTTGGTTGTTTGGGGTATTAATGAAGGTCGCGGTGCGGCTGAAGCTATTGATGGTTATTTGAAAAGTTAAAACTTTTTGGTTTTTACTTTTATGTGAAAGCCCGACTTGTGTTGGGCTTTTTTTTGTGTATTTATAAATTAAAGTCAAAGGCGTCGGTGGTAGACCGACAGCTACTCACTTTTCTATCAACAGCTATAGAAAAGTAAGCAAAAGAAAGCCGCCCGTTAATCAAGCCCGCATAAAAAGCATGCGGCTACCCTCGTCAGTCGCAATATCGACGGCTGCTGCGGAACTCGCGAGAAAAACGTTCGCTCAAACAGTCACAGCAGAAAGCTCCGCCCATATTACACCTTCCTCGGCTTGGTTAAATGGGAGGGTGAGTCTAAAGAGAAAGACTGGCGAAGAATGTTAAAAAGGGCTCCGACCCGTTTGTGATCTGACTCACACACGATCACAACTCAAATTGATAGTTGAAAAGATTTCCCCCCGCCTGCCAGACAGCATATGACGTGTTAGTGCTATCAAAAAATATGTCTATTCCTAGAGTTACTCCATAACTACTCGTATCAAAGCTGTCTATATTGATATCCCAACTACTCGTATCAGCATAATAATAAGACATTTCTCTATAGCTTCTAAAGACCGCATTGCCATTGCCATCAATCCAGGTTCGGGTTAATCCAGACCCAGAACTATCTGTATAAAGCAGCGTATCAAATCCAGACCATATCCCGTTTGACATAACCTTTCCATAATACTCATAGTTCACTGTGCCTCCATTATTGAATGATTCAACCCATATCACTGAATATTCATTTCCTGAATTTACAGAAAAATCAAACCCATTCAATGCCCCCAGCGTTGATGACTCATAACTATTCTGCACATCCAGCACAAACTCATTATTTAATACCGTCGTTACATCAGAGTCATCAAACGAAAGAACACGTATAGTATTCGCATAATTATAATCGTTAAACTCGCTTGATGCCCGTCCCATGTGAACTGTTCCTGTACTATCTGTTTTCAATACAGGACTAGGTGAATGAAATACAATGTACCCCTGAAAGTCATGTGTATAAAAACTAACCTGATCATCACCCTGATAGGGCATAAGCTCATGTGCAACAGTTATATAATAAAAATCAGGACAAGATGATGCACAAACCCCATGTGTACTACTTTCAGCTCGTAACACATACGCTATATACGTATGCCCATTACCACTTATTGCTACATCCAGCCCTGCATACTCAGGCCTGTCGTAATATGATTGTAGGTGATCGCTAATATAAACAGTACTCCCCCAACCTGCACTACTATCATAGGGTGTAACTGCAATTGCAGTTTTATTTTGCACATCAAGAGGATCATTCCCTCTATGAACTATGTATATACGATTATTTGAATCAATTGATAAGCCTTGTAACCATGTTATATTTGGATTAACACTTGTAGAAATTCCTGCGTCGATATGATAATGAAAAAAAAGCGCTCCACCGTCAGCGGTTCTATCATATTTAGGCGGATAAATAACAGCGTTACCATTATTATTAATACCCACTTTATGAACACTGTGTCCAGTTAAAAATGTGCCTGCACTCTCCTGTGCTATAAGCTCTGACGAAGCCCAGCCAGTTGCAAGACTATATACCTTTACCCATAAATATTCATATGTATCATCTGTAGTTACATAACTATATATTGCATACAAGCGATTAGGACTTGTAGCTATATCACTTTTTGCATGAAGACCATTCTCTATCAATGAATAAGTCGGTGTACTTGCATTATTACCTCCCCCCTCACCACTTCCTCCGCACGAAAGTAAAAAAATTGCCATAGTTAAAATAATAATTTGAAAGTATTTAGTCATATATATATCACTCAAGTAAGCTAATTTATATTCTTAGTATCTTTAATTATTAACTAATCAGGGAGATCTGTCATCACCTAAATGGGTGGGTATTAAAGGTGACGGAGGTGTAACCATCCCATAGAATAGTGACATGGATAAATAGAATGCTCCGCCGTAAACTAAGCAGTAGGAAACGACAAGTAACGCTATGTCGCCAAGCATTACTTCGCCTTCATCGTGGTAGCTGTAATCAACATCGTTAAAGCCATTGCTGTTCATGATTTCTACAATTTCATCTGCGGTTCTTACATTGAATTTGTAATTCACGAATGGCATGCTTTTAAGTGATTTCTCTGAACGCACTCCAAACACCACGCGCGCGCCTGGTTTCATCCACAATTTAAGGGGCCAGAGCCCTTTTCCTATTTTTCTTTTCTTGTTAGCGCTCGTATCCAAACCTTGCCTTCAAACTAAATCCGACCATGTATAATCACAGAATCGACAAGTAACGGCATATCACCAAGCATTACTTCTCCTTCATCGTGGTAACTGTAGTCAACATCGTTAAAGCCGTTGCTGCTCATGATTTCTACAATTTCATCGGCGGTTCTTACATTGAATTTGTAATGCACGAATGGCAGGCTGTTAAGTGACTTGTCTGAACGCACTCCAAACACTACGCGCGCGCCTGGTTTCATCCATGTTTTAAGTTGTTTGAATAAAGCGTCCAGGTCTTGAATGAAATACAACAGGTTTACTGCCATGATGCCATCGGCACTTTTTGCGGGTATATCGGCATGGTGGCAATCGCAATTCATGATCTCGACATTGCATTGGTTTTTCGATAAGCGCTGCTGTGCTGCATTGGCCATGTCTTCTGAAAGTTCGATACCGTAATAGCTACCTTCCGTGCCCAGTGTGTTTAGCATTGCTTCTGATAAGGCACCGTTACCCGGCCCTATTTCGATTATGGTTTCACCCGGACTGGCGGCCAGTTTCTCCAGCGTACGAGCTGTGATAAAGGCATTGAGCAGATTCATTTTATGACCGGTTTCGATACCGGCTACACCCTGAGGGCATGAAAGCTGGCTGGCTATTGCTTCAAGCTGAGATTCTTCCACAACAACTCCCTGTTAATTGAATACGTATGCCTATATTGACAGAAAACAATAAAATCGCAACAGTGTATTTGGCCAGTTTATGACCAAAAAATCAAAAGTACCGGTGGCTAGCGGACTGGGTGAATCAACATGAACTTGTCTGGACATACTCATATTTATCAATCCCAGAATAACTCACTATTTCAACTAGTTACCTGTTTTCCAGGCAGCCCGTAGGGTGGGGCCAACGGACGAGCCGAATAGAATGTCTGAGTGAATCATGTAGTTTATGATTCGCGAGTTCCGCATTAGGGCAGGAGGCCCGTAAGTATAACAACGCAGGAGCAGTTGTCGAGTAGCCGTCGATATTGCGACTGATGAGGGAACCCTTATGTTTTTTATAAGGGACTGGATAACGGGGCGGCACTGTTTTGATTGCTTTTCTATCGCCTACATGGACGTAGGCGAGGGCGTGAGCTGGACGCGGAAGCTTAGCTGTAGATAGAGAAGTGACCTGCTGTCGCTTAGCCACCGACGCCTTTGACTTACGCGCGTGGGTACGGGAACCCACAGCCTTTGACTTTAGTTTAGGAGCTAAAGAGATCAGAACCCTTTAATCATTTACTCAAGCTTTTTAGCATACTAATTTTAAGCTTAAGCCCCCCCCAACTCCGAACCTTAATAACCAGTATTTCAAGTATGACTAATTAAAGAATACCTGGCGCGCATATAAAGATGGAACAAATCAGATCAGACCTTTTTCTTATTCAAACTGTGTCATTTTGTCGCACCTTCTGCTCTGTATCTTGTTCCCTGTTTCTAAATCTGTTACATATTATCTGTTTAACGAAAAAAATAATGAATTTGAGGGTATTTATTATGTATAAGCATGTATTAGGTATTAGTCTGCTTTTAGTTGCTTCTGGTGTTCAAGCCGATTCAGTTCAGCAAAGCCGAATCGTCGTCAAAAACTTTATGGGTGAACTTAAGTCAGAACTGGTAGCTGCAATGAAATCCGGTGGCCCGGTTAATGCAATTGATGTGTGTAATATAAAAGCACCGGCGATTGCAGAAGAAATGTCTAAAAAGCACGGTGTGAAGATTTCCCGCACCAGTCTTAAACTACGCAATCAGGCAAATAAGCCGGATGCCTGGGAGCTAAAAGTACTGAATAGGTTTGAGACCAGAAAAACTAAGGGCGAGAATGTAAAAAACATGGAATTTTCAGAGGTTGTCAGCCAGAAAGGTAAAAACGTGTTTCGTTATATGAAGGCTATTCCTACAGGTAAACCTTGCCTGAACTGTCATGCAACTGAAATAGAACCCGCTGTGATCAGTAAGCTGTCGAAATTATACCCACAGGATAAGGCGCGTGGATTTAAGCTCGGTGATATTCGTGGTGCCTTTACACTAAGTAAAGCAGTTGAATAAATAGGTCTGCCATATAGTTCATTTTGCCCGCCAAAGTGAACTATGTTTTTTAACAAAGTCACAATCACAATACTTATACAGATGATAACTCGACACCTACCTTAAGAAGTTTGAAAAACATCCTCGCCAAACCGGACACCCTATCTTCATGAATCAAAAAATACTCACTATTTCAACTCTTTACGTGTCCTCTTATCATGAGCATTCTCAAAAGCTGTGTACCCCCTCTTCTACAGCATGGAAAAGATGAATAAATACTTTTGTGCTAAAGGATTTATCGGTTCTGATTTACATCATCCCGTTTGATCAAGCCGAAGATGGGGTTAAAAGCAGCGTGTAATATTTCGAACGTCTTGTCCTTCACCCTTCGGGCCAGCTAAAACTGTTCAAAATTGTTCCTACAATTTTGTCTGTGTGGATATCTGAGAGGCTTTTGCGTGTTCTGCATTAGGGCAGAACAAAGCAGGCGCAATTGT
>Ga0224506_10000967_pt1 | contig 21593 bp, 28 predicted proteins | sample SF_Jan12_sed_USG_2_FD_169108 | JGI IMG/M metagenome (GOLD analysis project Ga0224506, IMG submission 169108) | Sediment microbial communities from San Francisco Bay, California, United States - SF_Jan12_sed_USGS_8_1 | ecosystem: Environmental > Aquatic > Marine > Sediment | place: USA... | reverse complement strand
GCTGCTATCTCCATTAATAATAATTTGGGCACAAAATGTTCGACGCTCTTTGTATCAAGCTGTAACCGACCGAACATGTTTTAATTTTTTTTCGGGGCCATATCGGTTTTCTAGACACCCTATATATCTTGGGCTGATTCTGGTTTTGCTAGGTTTTGCATTGTTGTTAAATTCCGTGGTAACTCTGGTGTTAACTGTTTTGACTATTATATTTTTCTCGTTCGTAATTATTCCTATCGAGGAACGCGAACTGGACGAACATTGTCCTGGGGTTTATGCCGAATATAAAACACGCGTTCGTATGTGGCTTTAATGTATGATTTATTTTTTGACTGGAAACGATATAGAAAAAAGAAAACAAGAATTACGAAAGATTCTGGGTAACCGCGACGCGCATATATTCGATGACGAGTTTGATCGTGTTGCTGTTTCTCAAATATCTTCGGGGGATTTGTTTGGTAATGTTCCTGTTTTGGTTTTTCGATATGTCTGGGACACCGACCTAAAAGCTTGGCTCAGAAAACAAATGAAAAGCGACATCAATACAGATGTAATAATTATCGAAAACAGTTTAATAAAAAAAGAATATTCTGGTTTTGTGGAAAAAGGAGCCGTGAGAAAAGATTATGAAATCGTGCAAAAAGCAAAAAAAGAATCCTTTAATGTTTTTTCCATAGTAGATGCCTGGGCGCGGGGTGATAAAAAAAATACTTGGTTGTTGTACCAACAGGCTATGCGCAGTGGAATTGTTCCAGAACAAATACATGGAATTTTTATGTGGAAGGTGCGGTCATCTATAGAAAAAAATGGAAAAATCCACGACAAAAATCCTGCTGAACAATCTTCGAAACTAATTTCTTTGTACCATGATTCGCGTCGCGTTGGACCATCTATTACTTTGGCCCTAGAGCATCTAATACTATCCATCTAAAAAACTTCTATAAGATATAAATCTCCTTGCTGGGGATTTTATTTTTTTTACAAAAAGTAGTAGGTAAAAATAAACCCCTCATAAGAATAGAGGGGCTTTATATTTTGACCTAGCTTGGCTAGGGACGTTTAGGTTGTGTGTGCGCTTATCGTTAGCTAAGACCAGTATGGTCGAAACTGTAAAGAACGGGTTGTAGAAAGAACGAATTTGGTTGCCAAGTGAACGAATCACTGCGGCTTGTTTTCACAAGAAAAAGGGTCTGCTTAATATTGTGAAATTGTGATAAGGGTTAATTGCTTGTTGTAATAAACCCCAATGACCGTGGAAATATATTCAGAGGCAAGAAATACGTATCTTTGTATTTATAAGACCTAATAAAAGAGGCCGGCAATAAGATCGATCTCCTGTGTGAATATATTACTTTGTAACCATTTGAATCTATTGTACGACCGAAAAGTGTATTGTGCAATGGTGTATTGGGGAAAACTATATAACCCCAACAATCTGCGCCAAGAAAACTATATACAAGAACAGCAATGCGACTCCTTCCCATAGGCGAATTTTGTTATCAAATATGGCAAATATTGTTGCAAAAGTGGCAACAACTAAAAACGGTAATCCAATTGCCATTGTTGCATTAGAAATAGTTAGCGTTCCAAACAATGCTGGTAAACCTCCGACCAATAGCAGGTTGAATGTGTTTGACCCCAGAACATTTCCAATAGCCATTCCATGGTTGCCGTGACGAACCGCAACGACACTGGTTATAACTTCGGGTAGAGACGTTCCAATAGCAACAACAGTTAGTGTCAGTATCGACGACGTAATGCCAACCAATTCGGAAAGAGCCAACAAACTGTCGATGAAATATTTTGCTCCAAAAAATATACCAACCATGCTTATCAGAATAACCCCAGAATATTTTAAAATGTTAATATATTTTTGTTTGGATTTTTTGTCGCCATTAAATTGCTCTTTTAGTTGTTTTAATTCTTCTTTGTCTTCTTGTGGGGATCCTGATCGTAGCATGTATAAAACAAAAATCACGAACATTCCCAGCAAAAAGATTCCTTCGACTGGTGTAATAGATCCATCCCAGGCAAATAAAACAAACACCGCCATGGACATGAAAAAGAAGGGAAGCTGTGTATCAATCAACGATGTTTTAATTTTCAGGGTGCGGGCAACCAGTGCGCTGATTCCCAAAATCAACAACGCGTTTGCGATGTTGGATCCGATAATGTTGTCTGCGACAAATTCTGTTGTGCCTGCTTCTACTACGGCATATAAACTAGAAATCAATTCTGGCAAAGATGTTCCAATGGCGACAATAGTTGCACCAATTACAAAAGAGCTCATTCCAAATAACAAACCAATTTTCTCGCTGTATTTTGTAAAATAATCAGCCGCCTTGATCAGCAGTGCTAACGAGGCGACAAAGACAACGGTCCAGATAAATATTTGCATAGGTTTATTGTAGCAAAAAACTGAATAAAACATTAGTCAGTTTTTTGGAGTGTATCTGTTGGCGGTCTGGGTCATAAATATTTTTCAGGCTCGGTCACTCTCGTGGAATATTTTTTCATATATATTCAAAATATTCTCACTCCATTGACCTCCACTCGAATGCTTCCTCGCTAACGCTCGGGCTTCGCGCGCATTCTCGGTTCGAGCCCTACGGAAGAAACTAAAACAAAAGACCACCATGTGATACATGGTGGTCTTTTGTTTTATGTCCCTCCGGTAGGGCTCGAACCTACGACCGTCTCCTTAAAAGGGAGCTACTCTACCAGCTGAGTTACAGAGGGATATCTTTAAAAGATGTCCAATACTATACTGCAAAATTGTTTAAATATCAAGTCTCTGATAGTATCTACCATATGAAAACTCCAATCCTTATTATCGACAACATCAGATCAGCCCACAACGTGGGATCTATTTTTCGTACCGCAGATGCGGCCGGAATACAGATGATCTATTTATGTGGAACTACTCCAGATCCGACAGACCGATTTGGTAGGCAGCGAAATGACATTGCCAAAGTCGCCCTGGGTGCCGAAAAAACTATTGAATGGGAGCATGTCGATAATACCATCGACGTTGTTGAAAAATTAAAACGAGATGGATGCCAAACTATTGCGATAGAACAATCACCAGGTAGCGTGGATTACAAAAAAATAACCCCAGAAAAAAATGTGGCATTTGTGGTGGGGAACGAGGTTGGCGGTGTATCGTCTGATGTTCTTGGCGCTGTGGATACAGTTGCCGAGATTTCTATGGCGGGGAACAAGGAATCATTAAATGTTGCCGTGGCTACCGGAGTAGCATTGTTCAGGTTGTTAGATAAATAACAAAGCGATAGTTGGATCTATAATTAGTTTCTACGAATTATCGGGCGGTCAAAAATTTTCTCGTCGTAGACTTTTAAATCTTCTACACCTTCTGCCCCATCATATGGAGTTATGAATTTACCAGATCGGTCAGCGCGCTGTATTCCACCAGTAACAATCCACGCAAATAATATTGCGATAACAACCCCTATTAAAATGTTCATGTCTTCTGGCATAGATCAAGAGTTTATATTACGGAGCGCATGTTTAATGCGTTCGTCTACATTAATAATATCGTCAGAAACAGATTGCAGGGCTTCGCGCGCTTGGGTATTAGAATATCCCAAAGCAATCAACGCATCAATCGCATCGACATTTTCTTGCATTTGGTTTGTTGTAACCATACCAACCAACCCATCCATTTTGTCTCGCAGTTCGATAACAATTTTTTCGGCGGTCTTTTTACCAATACCAGAAATCTTGGTCATGTAGCTGACTTCTCCGCGGGCGATTGCTTGGCTCAATGTTTCGACAGGAGCCAGATCCAATGTCGCCAATGCCGAACGTGGCCCAATACCAGACACGCCAAGTAACATCTCGAACATTGTTTTTTCTGCCAAGGTTTCAAAGCCAAATAATTCCAAAGAAGTTTCCCGCACAGCCAAATATGTCCAAATTTCAACATCAGAAGACAGCGACGCCCCCTTGAGAACATTCTGAGTTCCAAACACCTCGTAGCCAATTCCACCAACCTGTATGATTACAGATTTGTCGTCGACGCGTAATACTTTTCCTGAGATATGGCTAATCATGAGGACAGTATACCATTCCGGGGAAGGTTGTACCTCGTGGGCGAGTTGGGGGCAGTACCTCCTCCCCTACGCTGGGGAGGTGCCGAGGAACGAGGCGGAGGGGTATCAAATATATCACTACATAAAACAAACAATACCCCTCAGTCTCACTCGTACCTCGTTCGACAGCTCCCCTACATAGGGGAGCAGGGCATCTCACGATGCCCTCCAGAAAAGCTTGCGTTTCTCTGTAAATCTGGTAATATGCCGTGTATGGCAAACCTACAACAAGCAAAGAAATATATCCGTGTGTCCGAGAGACGTCGCGTTTTTAACGACCGTCGTCGTCGCGCCATGCGAGAAGCTATTAAAAACTTGAAAACTTTGATAGAAGACAAGAAATTCAAAGAAGCAAAAACAGAATTATCATCAGTCTACAAAGCAATCGACAAAGCAACAAAACGCGGAGTCATCAAGAAAAACACTGCATCACGTAAAAAATCACGTCTTTCGGGATTGATCAAACGAGAATCAGTCGAGGCATAACAAAAAACCACCTAGAGGTGGTTTTTTGTTATAAATTTTCAAGAGTAAACCTTTACTTTTTATCTATTTTCCAGTAATATCACGGTTATCCAAAAGTTATTTTGCTCTCGTAGTTTAACGGATAAAACTCCGGTTTGCGGAACCGGTACTCCAAGTTCGATTCTTGGCGAGGGCACATAGAATAGTTTAACCCTGATGCGAAAGCATTGGGGTTTTACTATGCTACTGCCATTCGCAGGAATCGAACCGAGGCGGCGCGAAGCCGACCGAGTGTAACGAGGGCGAACCGCCGAGTGGGGCCCGAGGGAGTGATATGATTATGAATGAATACGAAATAATCATACACGAGAGCGGGCGATTCTTGGCGAGGGCACATATAAAATAAAACCACCCTTGGGTGGTTTTATTTTATAAAGGCTACAAACCAATCCAGTGAGCGATACGTTGCGACAGGGGTTCTGTCATGGGGTGTTCGGGAATATATTCTCGCAATGTAGACCGCAGGAATTCCGGGTCTGATTTTTTATCAAATAGAAGTAACTCGAACTGGTGCACTCCATCGAGCTTGTTTATAAAAATCTCGTGGTATTCCTCGTCTTCATCTGTTTCAGAAATCCAAAAAGCCTCGATGTTATCAAAAGAGATAAGCTGTTTTCCAATCTGTAATCCACGCTCGTTTATGCGAAAGGTTATTTCTGCTGGTTTTCGACTGCTCATTATTGCCAATACAAAAGCCCCCAATCCAATCAAAATAGCCAGCAACCAGTTTTTCAAAATCAGCGCAACAATAACTAACGTGATTGCAACAATCCCCAAAGCCCAATACCAAGCCTTCTTTTTATTTGCTGGGTGGTATTCTGGTGCCTCCCAAGAAATCTCTGTGTTTGTGATTTTCATACATATATTGTACCAAACAAAAACCACCCATGGTGGGTGGATAAATGTGCGGAGGGAGTGGGATTCGGTCACCGCTCTGGGCTTTTATGCGAATCAAAGATTCTTTAAAAACCTCAAAGCCTCGACCCCGCTCTTTCGAATCCACACATATCCGGTAAAACAAAAAGCCGAACTCTTGCAGAGTCCAACTTGTTGTTTTATGCGGAGAGAGTGGGATTCGAACCCACGGTACCTTGCGATACTCCAGTTTTCAAGACTGGTGCATTCGACCACTCTGCCATCTCTCCAGTGGTGAACAGAATAACATTCTTTAGCTTTTTTTTCAACAGGGGATATGCTGGTTTCCCATACCGCTTTTTGATATAATGATACACATGATGACAGGCTTGAAAATTCACGAAGCTTTTGATATGTGCCACCAGATTCTTGATTTGGGAGACAAGTTAATAAAAGCAAAAGAACATCTCGATGTTATTGGGATGAGTAAACAAGAATTCAAAGAACACACCAAGTCTATGTTTATAAGATTGGAGGAGTTCAAAACATTCGATGGATTTATTCCAGAAGAAAGAGAAAGAGTAATGCGTTGGTTAGGTTGGATTCAGGGTGGAATGGTGACCCTTGGTTTCTGTTCAATAAATGAAATGAGATCATTGAACCGACCAGATTAAAAATAACAAAAAGGCTACAATCAGTAGCCTTTTTTCTTTGCATGGGTATACTGTAATATATGAAATACCTTGGCATTGATTACGGCACAAAACGAATAGGGTTGGCGACATCTGACGATAGTGGGCGGATGGCTTTTCCGCACTCGGTTATTTCAAGTGATGGAGCCTTGGAGTCGATTGAAAAAATTATCGAAACCGAGGGGATTGGCGAGATTGTTATGGGGCACTCGAAAACAACAGGCGGGGAGGACAATGTTGTGATGGGGGATATCCGTGACCTGATGGGGCAAATGTCTTTGACGATTGGATTGCCTATCCATTTAATAGACGAGAGATTCAGTTCGCATTCGGCTCGGGCGGATTTTGCCCCCGAAAAAAACGTCAGTCGTTCACGCAAGGTGACAGATAAACAAAAAAAGGACGACTCGGCGGCAGCGATTATTTTACAAAGGTATTTAGATAAACAATAAATTTATGAATTACGCAACATACGACGACTTTAAAAAACTAGACATGAGGGTCGGAACAATCAAATTGGTCGAACCTGTTGAAGGAACCGACAAGCTGTTACGGTTTGAGATTGATTTTAACGAAGGGGAACTCCGTCAGATTGTTTCTGGTATACGTGAATTTTTCCCAGAATACGAACAGCTAGTTGGAAAACAAGCCTTATATGTTATTAATCTGGAGCCCAGAACTATTCGCGGGGTAGAAAGCCGGGGTATGTTGATGGCCGTAAATGGTCCTGACGGGGTACCTGTGTTTTTGACACCAGAGAATCCAGTCGATCCGGGAGCGGAGGTGCAATAATTAGAATCCGTCTTCCCGGGCAGAGGCCAAGGGATCCAGAAATCTTTAATACCCCTCCGTCTCGTGCCTCGACACCTCCCCTACATAGGGGAGGAGGCGCAAAATTTGCTACAATACAAACATGCTTGCAAACTTACCAAATTTTAGACAACGAATGAAAGACTGGGCAGATGCCCAAGTCCACAAAAAATCTGCCGGCATATTGCTGGGTATTTTGGCTTTTACAGAGAGCTCGTTTTTCCCGATTCCACCAGATTTTTTGTTGACTCCGATGGTGTTGCTTCGTCGCGAAAAATGGTTCACATACGCAACCATTGCAACGATAGCATCAACGCTTGGTGGATTATTGGGATATGCGATTGGTGCGTTGCTGTACGACACTGTTGGTTTGTGGCTTATCAATACATACTCTCTCCAAGGAGCGGTACATTCTGTACAGATCTATTATGACAACAGCGCATTTTTAGCGACATTTATTTCAGCTTTTACTTTTATCCCGTACAAGGTATTCACCATCGCCGGTGGTATTTTCAATGTTAAAATAGTTCCGTTTGTAATTGCGTCATTTCTGGGTCGAGGTATACGTTTCTACCTAGAAGCCTTTCTTATGTATCGTTTTGGAGAAAAAATTGGAAAAGTTATTTATAGATATTTTGCGTTTGCTTTTCTTTTTGCGATTATCCTCATCCTCATTTTTGTGTTCGTTGTATAATGATGACACTACCTATGTCTTTTTTATCACGATTTTTAAAACCAACATCTACGGGTATCAGCATAACTGATACTCATATTCGTTTTGCTACTTTTTCCAAAACTAAAACAGTTCCGCGGTTGGTTAATTTTGGTTCAATTCCATTGGACCCAGGCGTAATTGTGCGCGGAGAAATAATGGACGCAGAAAAATTTATTACAGCTATGGAGCACGCTGGAGATTCTGGAAAAATCAGGCGAGCCAACATTGGAATTTCTGACAGACTGGCTTACAGCTTTACAGTTTCGCATGTAAAAAATGGCAATGATTGGGACAAAGCCATTCGCGATAAAATCAGCGACGTATTACTGAATCATCATAGAGATGATTTGGACGACAGCATGGTTGAATATGAAATCACCGAAGAAACACCAGAAATCATACGCGCTTTTGTTTGGGCAATACCCAGACAATCCATAGATGGCTACCAAGAAATCTGCCGTTTAGCAGGGGTCCGAGTACAATCGGTGCAGACGAATATGTATCATGTTGCTTCGCGGTGTGCACAGGGAACAGCTCCTGGCACATGTATGTTTGTTGATGTTGGATTGGATAGGTCGCATATTGCGGTTGCGCATAATGGCCAAGTAAAAAGCCTGGCAACAGTGCCTATTGGTGGTTCGTCAATACAACCAATGATTGATGAATATTTGAAACTACACCCAGAAAAATCTGTCGAATTCGAAAGCAGTATTGGAATGTCTCCGGTTGTTCATGATCAGGTATTTTTGGAAAAGATGTCACGCGCCATCGCGCCTTTGGCGGAACACGTTACGCGAGAGAGGGTAAAATGGGACGAGGGACCAGAGCCATCCATTGATAGGATTCACCTGATGGGGGAACACGCTCATCATCCAGGTTTGCAGGTGTATTTATCCAGATTGACTGACACCCCGGCAAAACACTTGGATATTTGGGGAAATGAATATCGATACAATAATATCCCTGAAATTTCATTTGATCAGTCGCTAAAATACGCCAGTGCAATCGCGCTGGCTATGCAGGGGGTAGAGGAATAGAATAGCTGGTTTTTAGTATGTTTTCCTGATACTATCAGAAATGCCCCTATAGTTTAACGGATAAAACGAAAGGTTTCTATCCTTTTGATGTGGGTTCGATTCCTACTGGGGGCACATAAAACACAAAGTCCTGATGCGAAGTATTGGGGCTTTTGTGTTTTAGCGTTGTCCATAAGAATCGAACCGAGAATGCGCGCGAAGCCCGAGCGATAGCGAGGAAGCATTCGAGTGGGGCCCGAGGGAGTGAGATTGTAGTAAGTCGAAGACGTAGCGAAATCCACGAGAGCGGGCGATTCCTACTGGGGGCACCCACAAAACAAAAACCAGCTGCGTAGCTGGTTTTTGTTTTGTTTGATATTACATCATGGGTTCTTGTTGTTGGTTTTGTCGTTGCGTAGAATCTTTGAAAACTAGAATCAACCACAAGATACAGTTTACGATTGGAATAATGAAAAGTAACAACAACCATGCAGACCACCCAAATTGGTGCAGGCGTTTTACAGATGTTTTTATTGAAACATAGATAATAAATATCGCAGCGATTACACCCAATATTGAAACAATGGATGAATTACTAATCAAGGAGTATAAAATACCAATTACAGCTGATAGAATAATTCCCAAGAAAAGGTTAACAAAAAAATATTTTGTTCCCGAGATGTGTTTTTCTGATATACCAAGAAGATCTTTCATATATAAATATAGCTTATTTAATAATGGTTATATTGTAGCATTAAAAAATAGAGAGAGACTTTGCTATAAATTACTGTTTATTATTTCGAGACTTGGCTACCCTAACGGAATAGCGCGTTGAGAGACTTGGTCACTCTTATGGACGAGCTCATCGACCTACGGTCTCGTTCTCGCCTCATTCCATTGACCTCCACTCTAATGCTTCCTCGCTATCGCTCGGGCTTCGCGCGCATTCTCGGTTCAAGTCTACAACGTCGTACTAAAACAAAAGACCCCCACGCATTGCGTGGGGGTCTTTTATTTTATGTGCGCGTTGAGAGACTTGAACTCCCGACCTTCTCGGTGTAAACGAGCTGCTCTACCAACTGAGCTAAACGCGCAAATTCACAAAGATGATTCTACACCACTTGAGAAAAATGAGCAAGAGGGGTATGATACAGTTATATTTATGGGTGTAGAAAAAATAGACCAAGAATTTTATATGAAAGGTAAGGAATTAGAAGGCCTAACCCTTAGTCCAGAAGATGCAACAGAGCATGTTCATGCTATTGCTCATGAAATTTTTACAAAAAAAAGTTTTGTTGGGAAAGGTGAGTACGCTAGGGTTTTTCGAGACACATTAGAAAATGGATTATGTTATAAAAAATTACTTTCACACAAAACTCCTACAAACTCTGTAAAACAAGAAGCAGAGTTTCTAAGGGAAGTTCATGGTATACACAAAGATGTAAAGACTCCTTTTCCTGTTGCCTCTTTTTCCGCGGTTGTTAAAAATGAAGAAACAGGAAATCTTTCAAAACAATATGCACTTGTTATGGAATACTTTGATGCTCCAAATCTAGAAGTTCTAATAACTGAAAAACAAGATTTGCCTACAAATTTTGATGTTGATGTATTTTGTGATAAATTAGAAGATTTTATAAAACAGATGCATAAGAAAAATATTTACCACAGAGATATTGCCCTAAGAAATGTATTGATTGATCCAGAGACAAATAATCCTGTTGTTATTGATTTTGGGAATGCACTTTTTTATTCATATGATACTCAAGCAAAATTAGATCCATATGATAGGCGCTATATAGCAGAAGAGGGAGAAGAGTATAATGACGAGAAACTTGTTTCCGGTGGTATTAACGATGCTGATTTAAACAATGTGGAACTTATTAGGTGGGAATTAGAAAGATTCAAAAAAGCTTGACATAAATAAAGAAAAGTATTACTATATATAAGAACATAAAAATATGAACATGAATTTTTTACAACAAAAAGCAGAGGAATTGATTAATGCGGGAAAAGATTCTTTGTTGTTAGAGGATATCCCGTATACCAATATAAAAAATATAACCCTTGTTATAGAGGGAACAGAAGAATTCAAGGCAGCAAATAAGGTAAAAGGATCTATTATTCCAGAGCCTATTGATGTTAAAGGTAAAAAGGTTTTCATTATTCGAAATACATCATAATCCTCTATCTTTTTTAAAGATAGAGGTTTTTTTATGCAAAAAATACAAACAATTTTCGAGGACAATGACTATCTGGTAATTAACAAACCAGCGGGTCTTGTGGTGCATGGCGATGGAAAAACAGACGAACCGTCTGTGGCGGATTGGATGGTCGAAAACCATCCAGACACAGCAAATGTCGGAGAACCGATGATTATTGATGACAAAGAGATTCAGCGTCCGGGGATTGTTCATCGTCTAGACCGTGATACATCTGGATGTTTGATATTGGCAAAAAACCAAAATGCATTCGAACACCTGAAAAACCAATTTCAAAATAGCACAGTCAAAAAAGAATACATTGGAATTGTTTGGGGGAATATTATTGAAAGCTCTGGAACAGTGGATGCATCGATTGGACGTAGCCCCAAAGATTTCCGACAGTGGTCGGCAATGCGTGGAAAACGCGGAAAACTGCGAGACGCGGTTACAGATTGGCGGGTCCTACATCGAGCGGTTGTTGATGATGAGCCGGTATCTATTGTTCAATTCATGCCAAAAACAGGGCGAACACATCAGATTCGCGTGCATGCAAAATACATGAATCATCCGTTGGTTTGTGACAAGCTATATACCTCGCGTGGTTGTGTTTTGGGGTTGGACCGTCATGCTTTGCATGCGCACGTGATTTCGTTTGTGGGTATGGACAACGAGCAAATCAACGTTCAAGCACCAATTCCTGATGATTTACAGAGGGCTTTCGATGAGATTGGTCTTGTATAAATATCAATGTCTGCGTGTTCGCTTGGCAGAATATGTAAAAAATAATAGTCGCTACCGCTCCTTATTTCATTATTTTTTACTCTCACTGGGCAGAATATTTTAGAAATAATAGTCGCTAGGAGGGCTCCTTTATTTCTTATATTCTGCACAAGTTCGGTATTGTCGTTCCTGCGGAACTTTGTACCTCACTTGACTTTTTCTGTTAAATCGAGTAATATCATTAATACATAAGGCGCCGCACCGACGGTGTTTTTAAATATCAGATTTATTTGTTTGTTATATGAAAAAAATCATTAATTATTTCAAAAAAACCCGCGAAGAAATGACACACGTTGTGTGGCCGACTTGGCGAACAGCCCTTGCTTTGACAGGACTTGTGATTGCTATCGCATTTGTTCTGGCATATTTTATGGGTGTTTTTGACCAGCTATTCGCATTCTTGTTGGGAAAAATTATCTAGCTTTATTAATTTACTTTAGGTTATCACAAGATAATCTGCAATACATTTTATGTCAAAACAAAACCTTGGAAATGAACGCAATTGGTATGCGATTCACACATATTCAGGATACGAACATGCTGTCGAGCGTAACCTAAAACAGCGCGCTGAATCATTGGGAATGAAAGACAAGATTTTTAATGTGATTGTTCCAACAGAACGAATAACCAAAATCAAAGGATCAAAACGTGTCGAAGTGGACGAAAAAATTTACCCAGGATATATTTTGGTTGATATGGTTGTTGATGATGACTCTTGGTATGTGGTTCGTAACACACCCCGCGTTACAGGGTTCGTAGGTTCTGGTGTAACACCTGTTCCAGTTTCCCAGAAAGAGATTGATGAATTGTTTGCAAGAATGAGCAACGACAAAACTAAACAACAGGTTGAATTCGAAGTTGGCGAAACTGTTCAAATCATAGAAGGGCCATTCAAAGAAATGGAAGGTAAAATTAATACAATCAGCCCAGAACAAGGAAAACTCGAGGTATTAGTTTCTATGTTTGGTCGCGAAACACCTGTTGAGCTAGATTTCTTGCAGGTAAAAAAGATTTAACAGGCGTACGTGTAGACAAAGGAGGTCCGACCTCCTCCACTCTTGCAAAACAACCATATTTCTGGTATTGTTCGACGACGAGTATAGAAACTCTTTTATTAGCTAGTTACGGGTTAGACTCCCGCGTCTAGAATTTATATGGCTCAAAAAATTACAAAAACACTAAAATTGCAGGTTCCAGCTGGAAAAGCTGTTCCAGCCCCACCTCTGGGACCCGCATTGGGACAGGCCGGAGTAAACATCGGGGAATTCGTTAACCAGTTTAACACTGCAACCAAAGACCAAATGGGCGACGTTGTATCTGTTATTATTAATGTATACGAAGACCGAACATTTGAATTTATCGTAAAGACTCCTCCGACATCTAGTTTGATCTTGAAAGCTTTGGGAATCAAATCAGGTTCAGGAAAAAATAAAACTAAAAAGGTTGGGTCAATCAACGAAACACAATTGCGTGAAATCGCTGAGATCAAAATGCCTGACCTAAACGCCAAAGATATCGAGGGGGCAATGAACATCGTCCGCGGACAATGTGTATCAATGGGAATCGAGGTTAAATAGTACACAAAACAAAGGATAAAAAGCCACCCCAACAGGGGTGGCTTTTTGCTTTTTCTGTGGCTGTGTGGTATTTTTGCTGCATGCATGAATGGGAGAAAGCCTATAAAGATAAAAAATTTTTTATCTCCAAAAAAGAACACAGCCTCATTGTTGGGGGTATATCTGCATATATAGATAAAAATTCTCGTGTTTTAGATTTGGGTTGTGGGCAAGGGAGGAATAGTATCTTTTTGGCTGAGCAGGGACACAGTGTTGATGCTGTTGATGTTGCCAATGTCCACGATTTTTCGAGTTTATCATTAGATATTAAACAAAATATAAATTTTTATAAATGCTCTGTGGTGGATTTTCCGTTCGGAGATAAAAAATATGACGCCATTATTATGGCAAGACTTATTCAGTACCTTGAACCGCTGGATGTTGTTTATATTATTGAGAGTGTTTGGATACACCTTGAATCAAAAGGTTATATTGGTGTCAGTTTCACATCCAAAGGAGGAATTTTTTCTCAGCCAGATATTAAAATCGGTAAATATCACCACGATATTGACTGGTTGGTTGGAGTGCTGGAAAGAGTTGGTTTTTCTAATATCAATGTCACCAAAGGCGCTTCTAGGTCTGTTGGTGTTCCATATGACGGCGATGTATCATCTTATGATATTATCGCTAATAAAAAATAATTATTGCAGATTCTTTTTTTATGTGGTATGTTCCAGATAAATTGTAAATCATAAAAAAAGAAAAAATGGAGATATTTGATGAATTAAAAGATAAATTCATAAAAGACTATGAAGATCTTGTTGAAATTGTAAAGAAAGCCAAAGCGGGTGGCAAAACAGTAGTTCTCACCCAAGGGTCATATGATATTATTCATATCGGACACGCTCGGTATTTACGCCAAGCAAAAGATAATGGAGATATTGTTATTGTTGGGATTGATGGAGACTCTTATACCACAGAACGCAAAGGCGAAGGGAGACCAGTGATTCCACAGAACGAACGAGCTGAAATGCTTCTTCATTTACCTTATGTCGATTATGTTACTTTGCATACCTCAAAAGAGGATGCAATAAGGTTAATCAAAATGATACAACCAGATGTACTAGTTGTATCAGAAAGCACTGGGGGTGGGTTTGTTGAAAAAATGAAACAAGCTTATGGGGGTGTTTGTGGGGAAATATTAGGATTACCACCACAGGCGGAAACATCTACATCTGCAAAGGTAAGATTAATTTTTACTCAGGGAATGCATAAATTTCGTGACCATGTAAATGATCTTCTTGGTAAGGTGAGCAAAGAAGTCGACACTTTTGTTGATGGAAATAAAAAAGGAGGTGAATCATGAAAAATATAATCATAGCTTATTTCCCGGCTTATCATAGTGGGGTAAAAGAATTTTTGATGAAACACATCAAAGATCATACTCACGTGATATTGCTTGATAGGGAATCCCTTGAAACCATTGATGAACTTGAGCATTTAAATCGGGATATTCGTGCGGTTGCAGCCGAGGACATGAAACGACTTATCAGGTCATCGCATCTTTGTGGAGAAATTTCTGTCGAGGGACCTTCTTCCAGCAGCGAGAGGATAAAATCTCTATGCGACGGTGAGAATGTGATTGTTGCCGATGACGAGGTTTCGCGTGCGTTCTTAACACTGATGGATATTGATGAGTCATCTGTTACATTTGATAATTCAATTTTCTTGCGCTGGGGTAAAAATACTGTCCCCAGAGAGGTAGAGATAACTCCGGATATTATTATTGACGAGGATGATCTACCCAAAGAGCTTATGAGACTCGCCGAACAAAAAGGTGCAAAAAGTACCGATTGGTGGCGTCGAGTTGGAGCTGTGATCATGAAAGATGGCAATGTTATTTTTTCAGAATGCAATCATCATTTGCTGAGTCAGCATGCGCAAAATATAGAAGGTGACGCGCGTAGCAACTTCAAGCCAGGTGAACGGATTGAGCTATGTCAGTTCATTCACGCCGAGGCATCAATTATTGCGCAAGCTGCACGTTCTGGGGTTGCCTTGGATGGAGCCAGCATTTTTGTGACAGATTTTCCTTGTCCACCGTGTGCGTATCAAATTGCCGAAGCCGGTATCAAAAAAATCTATTTCCGCAGAGGCTACTCATTAATGAATACAGCCAAAGAAATTTTACAAGACAAGAGATATAATATTAAACTTATCTTGGTAAAATAATTGTGAAATAGAAAAAGCCCTACGAATTCGTAGGGCTTTTTAATTTGGACAAGCTAAACAGTTACATCCATTCTCATACCAGGATGTGGATTGTAATCTGTCAGGATAAAATCCTTTGGCTGATACTCCCAAATATGATTGCGCTTTACCTGGGGTTTCAATTGAACCGTCGGTAATTTGCGGGCTTCACGTTTCAACAATTCGGTTACTTTGTCGTACTGGATATCATAAATCTGAGCATCCGGTAAGCTGTAAACATATTTAGTAAAATTAAGATCAAACAGATCAGCAATCATCATGCCAAATACACACCATTGTGTGATGTTGCCAATCAGGCCAACAGGAGCATCCGCACTACGTTGTGTGGTGTGAACATGCATGTCACCATCTGGGTAAATTTTAATCAACGTATCTGTTCCGTGGCACGGAGCTACAACCACACTTCTTGGGTATCCCTGACTCTTGTCTCCTAGAGCATATCGTGGGTCCCATGTTGTCACCATCAGTGTTCGAGCTTGGGGAGATTTTTTAATTTTTTCCTCCAAAGCTTGTATTTGATCAAAATAGGTTCCATCTGGTCCAGGCATATTTCGCAATACAGCTCCATACGACCCAGGGCCCAGGTCTCCTTCTTTTAGCCCAAATACTGCACATTTTTCTTTGGTAACACTCGGTCCCCAAAAAAACTCAGGAACACCAAATTTATTTAATTCATCCAGCGTTCTTGCGCCATTTAAAAATGCATGTATTTCAGCCAAGCTACCAAAGAAGCCTTTCTCGAAACCACGAATGGTCTGCAAAGGGAAGCCATTTGATAAATCATAATTCAACTGATAACCGGTAATGTCTTTTGAATCAACATGATTCAAATGAGCATTTTCTGGAAGAGACGCATGAATGGGAATTTTTGTTTTTCCATTATCCATAATCTCTTTTAGTAATTTATGATACTGACCGTCCACAGTTCTTTCTGCAAACGGTTTATACTTAATAACACTCATTCTATTCTCCTTTTTCTTTGTGTCCTAAATAAACAGAAACTTGTTCACCTAAAACTGGTTCAATAATGTGAAAATGTAATCTTTTTACACTGGCTCCGGATAAGCTGGTGTCGCCAAAACGCCAACACATTCCCCCTCCCTTGATACCGAATTTTCCTTTACAGTATTGTAATACATTAAAAGCTTCAAGAAGGGCTTCCTGGGATAGGTTTTCAGGAGAAGTAACAAAATCTCCTTTTGAAATCACAACTAGATGCTTCCGCACAAGTCTTTTTCCATCTTCTCCTTTGTAAGACCATTGATTATTAATAATAAACCAGTGATCTGTTTCATCTATAATTTCGTTTCCCAGATCTTCGATAGAAGCTTGAGAACCAAAAGGATCATAATTCTCCTCAAGAATTTTCTGATATTTTTTAAACATGTCACCATCTTGGCGACAATTTGCCAAATCGACAAAATCATTTTGTTTGTTTTCTTTTTCCATAATGTAATATTTATTTTTTAAGTTTGCCCTAACTATACTTATTTGTGTGTATTTGTAAAGACATAAAAAAACCGGCCACATGGGCCGGGGTTTTATTTTTTCATTAATGTTAGGAACTGATACAGGGTTCCTTTGGTGCTCTTTTGAATATCCTCTCGATTTACAATGGTAAATCCATCAGGAGACTCGGGATTAATGCGGTAGTAGTTTTTTAGAAGCACTAACGGATTTCCTTCTTCTGGTCCAATATCAGTAAAGAATCTTGTGAGGTAAACTTTGTCTACCAGACCCATCTCAAAACATTGGTCATAAATTTGAGCCCCACCGGCGACAAATATTTCATTACCTCCAAAATTTTTTGCCCTGGATAATGCATCAGAAATTGAATGACAGACAATAACACCATCTTCAAATGTTGCTGTTTTGTCACTAGTTAGAACAATAGTGGTCCTGCCTGAGAACGGGCGATATTTTGGCTGAATACTTTGATACGTTTTTCTCCCCATGGTTACAGGGGTCCCTGGTATTTTCGAGGTTGTCTCTTTGAAAAAATTCATATCCTCGGGAACCGAGGTCAAAAGCTTGCCATTTTCAAAGCCAATAGCTCCAATATGTTCTCCGTCTCTATTGTGCTGTACTGCTAAAATAAGAGTTGTCATAATATTCAGTTTTTCTTTGACTATATAGATATGAGGATACTTTGTCAAAGGCCTTGCCAAAAAGCTAGAAAAAGGTACGATTAAAGAAAAAGAAAATTATGGAAAAAATTGGAAAAATTATAGCTTGGGGGCTTTTAGGGATATTAATTTTAGCTGGAATAGCTTCTTACTTTTTAAGAGACAAAGACATAAAAGAGGTAAACGAAAAGGAGGATAAAGATGAACACATTTAATATGATTTTTTGTGCGCAAATTCCTGTGGTGTTTTATGAGTGGTATAAATATGCAGAGGACATGTTTCCTGAATGGTGGGATAATATTTCATCTCTTCTCGTTCCGTTTTTGATTGGGGCTATATTTATCTCATCATTCATAGCTTGGTGGCGTAAATATGAAAGACAAGAAAAACGAAGGACAGAGAAAAAGAAAAAAGAGTTTAAAAAATGAAATCCTCGCAATTGGCGGGGATTTTTTATATACTGATACATATGACATTTGATGAATACCAGAAAAGAGCCTCGGAAACTGCGATTTTTGACGACGACAAAAAAATGATTTATCCTGCTTTGGGGTTGGCTGGCGAGGTTGGCGAAGTTATCGAAGCTGTGAAAAAGATGTATCGCACAAATAGCGAATTGGATGACGACCGTCGCGAGTATCTTAAAAAAGAATTAGGGGACGTGTTGTGGTATCTGACGATACTATCGCGTGACCTGGGAATTTCTATGGAAGACGTTGCTCAGATTAATATTGCAAAGCTTGCCATGCGCAAAGAAAATGGCGACCTTCATACCGAGGGAAGTAATCGATAATATGAACATTCAAGAAACTATCAAAAAAATACTGACCGATGCGCTGACCACGTTAGATGTGGCGGTTTCTTCTGGTGCGATTGTTTTGGAACATCCAACAGAATTATCTCATGGGGATTTTTCTGCAAACATTGCAATGTCTTTGGCAAAAAAAGAAGGCAAGAATCCGCGAGAATTTGCGGAGCAAATTCTCGCGGAAATTGAAAAAAATCTCCCTACAGAAATCATATCGGTAGCTGTTGCGGGGCCTGGGTTTATAAATTTTAAATTAGCGGATAAATTTTTTGCAGATAGTTTGGGTGAGATTACCAAACAAGGGGATGATTTTGGAAAAAACAACAACACACACGAAACCTGGGTTATTGAACATACGTCGCCAAACCCAAACAAGGCAATGCACTTGGGGCATTTGCGTAACAATCTAACAGGGATGGCGATTGCAAATGTAGCCGAGTGGAACGGGGCCCATGTAATTCGTGACATGGTGGACAACAACCGCGGTATTGCGATTGCAAAATTGATGTGGGGGTATTTGAAATTTGCAAAAAAAGATGACGAGAACACAGATGTCGACTATTGGTTTGATCACCAAGGAGAATGGGAAACTCCAGATGACCAGGGAATTCGACCCGACCGTTTTGTAGACGCATTGTATGTTCGCGGGTCCGAGGATTTTAAAATACCAGACGTGGAAAAAATTGTCCGTGATTTTGTAGTACGTTGGGAGGCAGATGACCAAAAAATTCGCGCATTATGGCAAACAGTTTTGGATTACTCGACCCAAGGTCAACAGATGACATTGGATCGTTTAGGTAACAAATGGGATTACAAATGGCACGAACACGAACATTACCAACAGGGAAAAGACCTGGTTGCCGAAGGCTTGTCCAAGGGAATTTTTCAGAAACTGGACGACGGTGCGATTTTGACAAACCTAGAGAGCTACAACATTCCAGATACGATTGTTCAAAAAAGCGATGGAACCGCATTGTATATTACACAGGATTTGGCGCTGACCCGTCTCAAGAAAGAAAAATATAACGCGGACAAATTATTCTGGGTGATTGGACCCGAGCAATCTTTGGCGATGAAGCAAATGTTCGCAGTATCGGAACAGCTGGGCACTGGTAATTTTTCAGATTTTATTCACATACCGTATGGATGGATGAGTCTCAAAGGGCAAGGAAAAATGAGCTCACGCGAAGGAACAGTTGTGTACATTGATGATATGATTGATGAAGCCAAAGCAAAAGTCATGGAGCGACTTGAAAACAAAGACGACGCTTTGGCGGAAATGGTGGCGCTAGGTGCTGTGAAATTTTTTATACTAAAAGTTGGGCGCAACCAAGACACCGCGTTTGATGTTGATGAATCAATCAGTATCGAGGGGGACAGTGGACCATATTTACAATACACATACGCACGGTGTCGCTCGATGTTGGAAAAGGCTCACAACCTAGAGATTGAACCCCTTAGTTCAATTCCTGACAAATGGGAAATTACCGATGTGGAACGTTTGCTGTATCGTTTCCCAGAAATTATTGAAAAATCACTGGTTGATTATGCTCCACATCACGTTGCGCAATATCTGATTGATATCGCACATGCGTTTAATTCATTTTATGGAAATACAAAAATTGTGGACGCCGATGATGTTACGTCGCCGTACAAATTGGCAATCACGTCTGCTGTTTCGCAGGTGATTAAAAATGGTCTAGAAATTTTGGGAATAGAATCCCCAGAGAGGATGTAACGATTTTTAGGGAGCACACTTGCGACCATAAAAATCGTTATCCCCTCGCAGGAGGGGATCTTACTTGGTTGTAATTCCGAGCTTTTTATTTATCCAAATCTCTGGTATAGTTTGTGGACAAGCGATGACGGGATTATCACCCCTGAGCTTTGAGAAGAACGCCAGTAATGGCCAGTAGAACTCAACGGGGGATGCCCGTCACAGCTGTCACGAAGTGTCCCTTTTGGGAAAACAAGGTGGTACCGCGGGGAAACTCGTCCTTGGAACGCAATCGAATGATTGTTTTCTGTGGACGAGTTTTTTATTATTCTATTTAATTTTATTATGAGTAACGACAATCAACATCAAAAATCAAACACCGCTATCGCCGAGGAAAAAATCCTGCAGTTTTGGCGTGACAATGATATTTTCAAAAAAACCCTAGAGCAGGATTCACCACATGGAGAATTTGTGTTTTATGATGGGCCACCATACGCAACAGGGGAACCGCACTATGGGCACTTGTTGGGTGGAACACTCAAGGATGTGATCCCACGATATAAAACCATGCAAGGTTACCATGTGGCGCGTCGTTGGGGTTGGGATTGTCACGGTCTGCCGATTGAAAACTTGATCGAGAAAGAGCTGGATTTGAAATCCAAAAAAGACATCGAAGATTTTGGTGTTGATAAATTTAACTCGGCAGCGCGCGACAGTGTTTTGCGTTATGAACAAACCTGGAAAGAAATTATTCCTCGTACTGGACGTTGGGTTGATATGGAAAATCCATATATGACCATGACACCAAATTATATGGAATCGGTGTGGTGGGTATTTTCACAATTACACAAAAAAAATCTAGTGAACAAGGGATTCAAGGTAATGCATTTGTGTCCAAGATGCGAGACAACATTGTCTAATTTCGAAGTAAACCAAGGCTACGCAGACGTCAAAGACATAACCGCAACCGCGAAATTCAAAGTCATCGGACAAGACAACACATATTTTTTGGCTTGGACGACTACGCCGTGGACGTTGCCTGGTAACGTAACCTTGGCAGTTGGGGAAGATATTGATTATGTATATGTAAGAGAAAATACCCCTCAGTCTCCTGACGTCGACAGCTCCCCTACACCAGGGGAGCAGGACGCATTATATATTGTAGCCAAGAAACTTGTCGAGAAAGTTTTCACAGACAAAGAATATGAAATTATCAAAACCGTTTCGGGGTCAGAATTGGTTGGAACCAAATACGAACCAATCTTTGATTACTATTCAAAAAATGAAAAATTAGAAAATCGCGAAAATGGCTGGCGCGTTTATTCTGCAGATTTTGTAACAACTGACAGCGGAACTGGAATAGTGCACATTGCACCTGCGTTTGGTTCTGATGATGCCGAGATGGGTA